>Ga0209756_1000637_pt1 | contig 34220 bp, 50 predicted proteins | sample ETNvirenome_6_85_FD_184071 | JGI IMG/M metagenome (GOLD analysis project Ga0209756, IMG submission 184071) | Marine viral communities from the Pacific Ocean - ETNP_6_85 (SPAdes) (version 3) | ecosystem: Environmental > Aquatic > Marine > Oceanic | place: Pacific Ocean | collected 2013-06-19 | reverse complement strand
TCGGAGATAACATTTTTCGCGTCGAAGTCAAAACCGCCGCCGATTTTGACGCCCAAAGGCCAACGACTTTCCATTTCAAGACGCGCAGCGGTCGCGACCGGAGGCCGCTGTCGCACTGCGACGTTGTTGCATTCGCCGCGTTGAATTTGCGGCGAGTACATTTTCGCCACGTCGATCTTGTGCGGAGCACCAGCACGCGGGTTCCCGGCACGCAGTTTTCGGCGCAGCATGAATTGGACAGTTGGTTGGCGGCCACGATGCGACGAACCTATCAGATTTAATTCCGGCGCGATGGCGGGCGCTGTCGTGGCCCCGCGAGGACACCGTGACCGAAAATTTGCCCCGTCCCGCGTTGTGGACATATCGAGGAGAATAAAATGGCTTTGGTTAAAATTCTGATTGCTCGCTTTCGCGAACCGTCCACGATGGCAGGCTTGGGTGCAATCCTCGCGGCTGTCGGCATCAATCTCGGTGAAGAAATGATGCAGCACGTCGTGACGGCCGTTGGCGCACTGGCTGGCGTAGCCGGAATGCTACTACGCGAGAAAGGCGAATCTTGATTGTTTGGCTATGCGTTCTGGCTGGCGCTGGAGCCGTCGCCTTTTTTGCCGCGCGGGCTATCCTGGCGGCGCGGCATGAAGGCGCGGTGCGCGAGGCTGAAGAAAAGATGGATGCGGTCGGCGATGATCGCTCTGTCGATGATACCGTTGACCGGCTGCGTAACAGAAAGTTTTAGCGCGCTGACGGCAGTCGGCTCACTCGGCGGGGCGTACCTCAATTACCTGGGTGCGGAAAAGGGCGAGCCGGTGATCGTCACGCCCCCGCTGGTTGACTACGCCGATGCGGTGCAGGGTCTAGCAGCCGACGAACTGGAGCAGCTTGGCCCGCCGTGCGCCCGCGATGTTGTTATCGCGGATTGCTCCGCGCTTGCGCGTATGGTCACGGATTACGACGTGCTGCGGGACAAGATTCGGGCGTCGAAAACGAAATAATCAGTCAAGCCCGTACTTTTCAAGCAACTCCAAAAGATCGCGGCGAAACTTATTTGCCGTCGCCACGTCCTTGAATTCCCAACCAATAGCCGCGTCGTCCTGCACAACGCTCACGTCGGCGAAATCGACGATTATGCCTAGATCGGCAAGGTCGTCTTCGCTCGTGTGTACATTTACTTTAGTCACGATAACGCCTCCCCCGTGCCGAACGCGTTGCCCAGCTTCTCGGCGATCTCCTTCTCCATCCGCGAATCCTTGAACCACCGCCCATAGAATTCAGCGGTGAAGCTGATATTTTGATGCCCCATCAACTCGGTGATGACGGCCTCGTTGAGGTCGGTCTTAAATATTAATACAGACGCATAAAAGTGACGCAAATCGTGCCATGTGCAGCGTTCCAACCGCGCGGCCTTGCACGCCCTGTGCAAGCCGCGCTTGGCCCAATTTGCGTGATCGGCGACGTTCCCCGTGCGCGCCGGGAAAACCAAGCCGCGCCCGCGCTGTTCCAGCGGCTGCCGCAATTTCCACTCGCGCAGCATGGCCAGCACTGACGGCTCTAACGTCACACGCCGCTGCCCCGCCGTCGTCTTGGTATCTCCGATCCGGCGCGTCTTCGCTTTACGCGCCTCGACGACGCTGACAATCCCATTTTCCAGATCGACATTTTCCCAACGCAGCGCAACCTGTTCGCCTGCCCGCAGCCCCGTATAGGCGGCGAACATAATTTGTTTGCGGTAATGCTTGGGCGCGGCGGCGGTGATTGCCTGCATTTCCGTTGGCGAAATGCGGCGCAGATTGCGCGCCCGCTTTTCGTGTTTCACGGAAATTTTGACGTGTTCCGATGGGTCCCGCTCCAGCCACCTCATCTTCACGCAGTAGCGCAAGAATCGGCGGATATTTATGAGGCCCGCCTTGGCGGTCGTCAGCGAAACCGTTTTCCCGGTGCGACTGTTTTTTCGACTCTTTAACAGCGGCAGCACCGCGTCCTCAAAAACCTCGACCGTCAGGTCGGTGGTCCGCCGCTCCCCCAGCCGCTTACTCCTCCAAATCAAATCGCAGAAATCGTGAGCTACGTTGCGCTCGATAATCGACAGGTGCATCTCGCCGATGGTGCTGCCGTCGATATCTTCTTTTAGCCGCCGCCGCTGGCGGTCCATCCAAGCCTCAGCGGCATCATCAATGCGAGGCGCGGTCGCCGGGTCAACGTACCGGGCCGACCGCATCAGCGAGCGCTTTGTCTCGAATTCCTTTCCCGCCTCTGCCTTAGTGCCGTTGAAAAGCAAAACTTTTCGCGCGCCATTTACGAGTCCATAATCCAGGCGGAACTTTCCAGGCTTAATTTCTTTGATGGGCATGACTTTCTCCTTCGTAACTATTCGTTACTAATATATACACATCGAGTCAAAAATTGTGCTAAAAAATTACAAAATTAGTTAATCCTGTAATTTTTATGTAATCACAACTCTCGACACCCGGTGTAAGTTATTGTTTTGCAAGGATAAAAGTAATATTTGCCACATGATCTGGGATCATCTTCGCAAGGCAAGCAAAAACAATAACTTACTGGATTTTCTCACCTTACAGTGGACGACGGTGGACGTCAATACCCTCTAAGGGACGGCGGTCCCGTAGACATTATGTAATTTCGGTCTGACCCAATGCGCAAAAAAAGAGGAGCGCCCAAAAGACACTCCTCTTTGCATCAGCGAAAACCTTGGCCGACAAAAACCGGGACTACCGGTGACGATGCTGCGGGGCGAAATTACCTGGATTGAAAGTTTCCACCGCGTTGAAAGTTCCCCTGTTTTTTTGGGGGACTGTTGCCAACAATTCAAATCGATGCTTCCCGACGCGGCGCTGCGCAGTCAGAAACTCACCGCGCCCGACGGCCTTGCGCAATTCTGCGAGCGGGTTGATGGCGTCCTGGAACGGGCAATCCTTATTATGTTCCCAGTAGTCGCCGTTGCGCTCGGCAACCCGAAACCACCTAGTTTTCATACGCGACCGCCTCTGCCCCGAGGCCGACATACCCGGCGGCATCGTCCCAGTTTTCCTGATTTCTCGGGTCAGCAACCCGCCGCGCCATTTTGTGCGCTTCCATCGCGCTCGCCACCTGATCGGGCCGCACCGGAATTTTGAAAATTACTGACCACAGCGCGGCGGTGTTCGCGAGCGTCTCCATCGCCTCGCCGTGAACGTGATCGGTCTGTGTTATGATATTGTGCGCACGCATCAAGCATTCAGATCGACGCCGACCGTCGCGCAATATTTTCTCGCCGCTGCCGTGGCACGCGCCACAGCGTTTCCCTGATTTCTCGTAACCGTTTCCATGACACTCCCCGCAGATCATGCGACTCCCCCCTTAGCCGCCCTGATAATCGCGCGCGGGATCAGATACCGCCGACCATCGCGCAGGATCGGCTGCCCGGTGCTGGCCTCGTATGGCGCGAGCGTATTGCGCTGGAGCCAGCGATACATTTTCTTTCGATTGCCGTGTCCGAAATCGCCGAATAGTTCGATTGCGGCCTGCTCTGGCGATAAAAGATTTTCCATTTCCATCCCTCAAAGTACATAAAAGTACACTATCAGTATACAACTGTTCTTTTGCGGTCAACTACCGGGCACAAAAAAATCCGCCTGCGCAGCGGATTTTTGCAATGATTATGTGCCCGGCGACTCCTAGCTGTCGAGCCAGTGCGGCTGCCGTCAATCCGGCGTCGGTACGCAATTTTTGCACACGATTTTTTGCCATGTGGACACTTGTAGGCCGCCAGTGGACAAAATTGCAGTAAAAAAGTTCTTTACAGAAATGTAACACATTGTTACCTTTCCATCGTCTCCCGCGCGGCGGTTTCCCCTTTACGCCGCGTGCCTCGCGGGCGGTGTACGGAACAAGCGCCGCCCGCATTTTTTCCCGAGGAACAAAATGAATTTACCCACGTACCTCGAAAACGAACAAGTAACCGCCGCAGAATTCTCGCGGCGGCTCGGCGTCAGCCGTGTCGCCGTCCACTACTGGGTGACCGGCGCTCGCAGACCGAATGCGCGGCACACGCTGGCAATCGAAGAGCTAACAGAGGGCCGGGTGACTGCGCGCGATCTGGCGCTGGCGGTTTTATGAGCGCGCGAAACAAAAAGCGCGGGTACGAACTCGAAGCCGAGACGGCCAAATTTTGGAAGGGCAAGGGGCTGGAATGCAACCGCGTATTCGGCAGCGGTGCATATAAAGGACAGCTTGGCGACGAATACGCTGGGGATTTGCTGCTGGCCGGTTTCACCGTCGAATGCAAGCGCAAGAAATCCGGCTTTAAGTTTCTACGAAAATCACTGGCGCAAGATAACGCTGACATGCTGGTGCTGCGGGAAGACGCGAAGCCCGGCGAACGGATTGAACGCCTGTATGTAATGCCGGAGGCGACCGTCGAAACGATCTTCCGGCAACTCGGCCTGACCAAATGATGACCTATGGCCAATGGTGCGCCGATTTAGAGCGGCGCTACGAGCGGATGCCGCGCTGGTACTGGTCAACGGCCAAGCGACGCGACGCATATAATCAGTATGTAGAGGCGGCAAAATGTCAGCGTTGAGCGATCACGGCATGCGCTGGCTGTCGCACAGCTCACTCGATCTGGCGCGCGTCGATATTGGCCTCTGGTCGATGCGCTACCTATTTGGTGTTCGCGATCCGGCGAATGCCGCAATGGCGCGCGGCCTTGCCGTTGAATATGGTTGCCAAATCGCCCATACCGGCGGCGAGTTCGATGACCCTGCCGAAGAAGCGCTCAAGGAATTCAACAAGCGCACCGCTTTGGGCGTCGATGGCGAGGCGCGCGAGAAAGAGCGCGCGAACATCAAGCCAATGGTCGAACAGTACCTGGCGCTGTTCGACGGCGATCTGCCGAAGCTGGAAGGTTACCAGCGGCGCGTCGAAATCGAAATCCCCGGCATTGATATCCCATGTATCGGCTTCACGGATTTCGACTTTGAAGATGCCGTCATCGACCTGAAAACAACAAAGCGGTTGCCGTCCGCGATCAGCGCATCCCACAGACGCCAAGGCGCAATTTATCAACGTGCCAGCGGCAACCGCGCCGTCGATTTCATCTATTTGACACCGAAAAAATCTGTTCGCCATCGCCTCACTGATAGCGACCAGGATTGGCTGGAAGTCTGCGAGACGGCGAAGCGTTTAAACGCCTTCCTTGAAAAATTCGACACGAAGGAAGAAATCGCCGCCGCCGTCATTCCAAATTTCGATCACTTTTACTGGTCGTCGCCGCAGACGCGCGCGAAGGCCAAAGAGATATTCGGATATTAAGCGCCCCGGCACCGCGCTCTAGAAACTGTGCCGAAAAAAATGGAAAAAAATTATGCGTCTAGATCAGAAAACACGCACCGCAATCCTAACCTTGGTGGCGTCGGTCCTTGATGCCACCGAGCGCTCGCGCAAGGACAATTGGTCCGACGGGGCTGTCGGCAAGGAATTTGACGTGCCGCCCGGCAAGCTGCGCCAAAACCGCGTCAACATCGCGACGCTCAACGCGCTCACCAACCGGGTGGAGCGCCTGGAGCGGGCAATCGCTGAACACAAGAATGGAGAAGATACCCATGCCGCTTAATCTCGATAGCCCCAGCGACGGCAACGGTGGGCAATTTTACGACAAGTTGCGTTTCAACGCCCAGGGCGGCGTCTGGTTTCTGAAGAATCAGGACGGTGAAACCCGGTTTCCGACCGGGTTCACTTGCGTCTTTGACATGGAGTCGTTGCAGACGGGTTGGAGCCGATATAACGGGCAATATGTCGATTTTGTGGCGGACCCGTCACTGTCGGAAGCCGCGCCCGTTCCGCAATTGGGCGCAGACGAAGAAGACAAGTGGAAACGCGCTTTCAAGTTGCTCGTTTTCAGTAACGACACATTCGGCGGCACGCTCGAATTCCTGCATCAGGCGCGCACGGTCACCAGCGCCTTCAACGCACTTTATGGCGAATTTGAGGCGAAGAAAGATGGCGACAAACTGCCGGTCGTAGAGGTGGACGGCAACCCAGAAAAGGTCGGCGACTACTATGGACCGGCCTGGAAGATCGTGAAGATGGTAGACCGGCCAGCGATGTTGTCTGCCGCCGCTGCTACGCCTGCTGCTGCGCCTGACGCTGCTGATGGCGATGAATTCTAACGAAAACGGGGGGCAAGATTTGCCCCCCACCTCTTTAATCAATTGCCCCTGGTGCGGCGCTGAGACGCGGCTGGAATTTGTCCGTGGACATTACGAATGCACGGCTTGCCGCCGGCCGGTGATGGATTGCTGTGATGGTGAGCAATGAAATCAGAGTACCCAGATACGCTGCCAGACCCCAAAATGGTTGTGGTTGAGTTGGAAGTCGATGACGTTGACCCGCGCTACAATTTTAACCTTATCGAAAATTTGCATGAAAAGTATGCAGACGCCCCGGTCACCATCGTTTTCGGTGAATATGACGATGACCCTCGCGAGCTTTGGCAGATTAAAGAAGTCAGGGACCACATCGCGGAGCTTATAAAAATTGGTTTAGAGTCCGGTGTTGAGCATTGGCAACTGGAACATTTTACCAGCGTTTTCTGCGAACAAACATTGTTGGTTTTCGTGCTTTGCATGAATCACGAAAACGTAAGGCGCGGCGAGTCTGGTAAATATTATATTTTCAGAGCAGGCGCGTGACCGCTCGTTACGCGCAATTCGGCCCGTCTCTAGTCGAAGCCGGATACGACATTACGCCAGTGGCGCGAGGCGGAAAGCGGCCAATCCTTGAGGCGTGGACGAAGCGGCCCGAAGAAGCGCTGCAATTTGAGCGGCACGCAGACGCCAGCATCGGAACGCTCTGCGGCGGTGACCATAACATCGTCGCCGTCGATGTCGACATCATGTGCCCATTTACCGCTGACGCCGTTGAGCGGCTGGCGCAGGAGATTTTGGGGTACGCGCCGAAGCGCATCGGTAAATCGCCGAAGTCGCTTTTCGTGTACCGCTGCGACGGCGACGCATGGCGGAAGCAGAAAACCGGGACTTACAACTTACCAAGCTGCAAGGAAGACGCAGCCGTCGAAATCCTGGGCGAGGGGCAGCAGTTCGTCGCCAGCGGCATCCATGAGGACACGCGGCAGCCGTACAAATGGCCGCAGGATTCGATAGCGAACATCGCTGCCGGTGACCTGACACTTGTAACGCACGAGCAACTACATGAATTTCTAGACCAAAGCCGCGTGACGCTGGAAAACGCTGGCGCGTTGAAAGGCCGGGTTAGTGAGCGGAAACCGGCGACGCAGCAGACGCTTAATCTGAAAGAGCTTGACGGCGAGATGAAGGAGATCGAGACCGCTCTCGCTTATTTGCCGAATGACGATGAACACTACGACGATTGGGTTGGCACGTTGCACGCCATCAAGGGCGCGCTGGGTGAGGATGGTCGCGATCTCGCGCATCGCTGGTCGCGGCGGTCAGAGAAGTACGACGAGGCAGAAACGGATCGTGCGTGGAACTCTATCAAAGAGGTGCGGCATATCGGTGCCGGGTCGATCTATCACTGGGCGTCTCAATATGGGTTTGATTTAAAATCTTTACGGCAAGATGGTGAAACAGTTTTAAGAAAAGAGGCGGCAAAAGAGGAAATAACTGGCCGCATACTTTCACTTTCTCAGCTTTCCACTTTGCCGCCGCCGATGCCATTGGTGGACGGTTTAATTTTCCAAAATACGCTAATAAACGTATTCGGACCACCGGCTAGTTTTAAGTCATTTCTCGCGTTAGATATTGCACTTTCCGTTGCTCACAGTGCGAATTGGCACGGGAGAGACACGAAAGGCGGGCCGGTCCTCTACATAGCCGGGGAAGGGTCCAGCGGGATCAGGAAACGCGCAACCGCGTGGCTGCAAAATAACGGCGTGGAAGACGGCGGGGAACCGTTCTTCGTGCTGCCGCAAGCGGTGAATATCCGCGACGTTGCTGAAGTGGCGGCGTTGATCGGGGAGATAGGCGAAACGCTGCCAGGCGACCCGACGCTGATTGTTATCGACACACTGGCGCGCAGCTTTGGCGGTGGCGATGAAAACAGCGGCGAGGCAATGGGGGAATTCATTGCTGGCTGCGATGAGATACGAAACGCCTTTGATGGCGCTGCCGTGATGGTGATTCACCACGCCGGGAAGGACACATCGCGCGGAGCGCGAGGGCATTCCAGCCTTTTCGGGGCAGTTGATACCGAGCTGGCACTAAAGCGGAACCAAGGCAGCGATACCGTCAGCATCAGGAACAGCAAGCAAAAAGATGCCGAAGAATCCGAAACAATCCGGCTAACGGCGCGCGTCGTCCCGCTGCCGCCTTCGGGGCCGCTGTCGCTGGAGGAGGAAAGCAGCATCGTTCTTGACGATGCTGAAGGCGGCGAGGAACGCGAACGGCGGATGCCGAAAGGCGCAAATCAACGAGCCGTATACAGACAAATTCAACGCGCGCTTGATGAGGTTGGGAAGCCGGAACTGGTCGATGGGAAAACGCGCACCGTTATCACCGCGTCGGCGGCAAAGACATATGCCTACATGGTGATCGAAAAGGGCGATGGAAAGGATCGGCGGCACGAGGTGTTTAAACGCGCTACCGATGCGATGCGGGAGAACGAAATTATCGGATTTTACAATGATTATTATTGGGTGATTTAGCATGATAGATGCAATTTTGCACTTACCACGCAAAAGACGCAAAACCACGCAAATGCGGGGTTCGCGCAAATGCGTGGTTTTACCCCGCAAAACCCCGCAAAACACCCTAGGTGTTTGCGGGGTGCGGGGTAAACGCATGATCGGAGTGCTGCGGGATGGATAGACGGCGGCAGCGTCCTGACAAATTGACCGCACCGGAGACGTTCACCAATCCGATTGCTGACGGCATCTACCACGCGCTCCGACCACTGGATGCGGTGGCGTCGCGGCTGGAAGAAAAATGGGGCGTTGACCGGCTACCGAATTTGGTAACGCCGGAGACGGCATCGCGATTCGGGATGGCGAAGGCAAAATTGGATGCGGCGCTGGAAGCTGGTGATGTCGATGCGGTGGTGCATCGGGCAGCGGTGATGATACGCGGCTGGGAAGCGCTGGATGCCGAAGCGACGGCAGCGGGGCGGAAGCCGGTCGAGGTCGAAGCGTGGCTGTGGCGTGACGACAACGATGTGCCGCACGCATTCGTGCGCGATGCGTCGGATGCGATCCGCTACGGCAAAGCCAGCCCAGGCGTTAGATGCTGGACGATGGCGGAAATCGTGCGGGTTGCGGCGGCAGCGGGGGAGCGGTCGTCGCTGATCGGGCGCGTCAAGGAAAAGTGGCCTGGCGCGGAGGTAACTGATATAAAACGGAAAAAAGAGGTGCTAGATGACGAATTGCCCTTCTAAGCCCAAGAAGCGAAGTTACCACCATTTGAAGCCGCTGTCTGCTTCGCGGCGCATGCGGCGGTGCCTGTCCTGCGGGTTGGATTTTTTAAGCTGGGGAGCCGGGAATCGTCTGTGCGGCGTTTGCAAAGGGACTCGGGCACCTGACCGGTGATTTCGCGCGGGGAGATGCACCAGCATATTTTGGAAGCTGGCCGGACCATTGCCCGCCTGCCGCGTGAAGGCGGGCCGCGTGGGTATCGGTCAGCATGGCCCGATTGGCTGCGTGACGCACATTTAGCCTATGGGTACAACCAGATAGAAGTTTCCGCAGGGCCGCCGACTGCGGCGCAGATCGACCGTTTAGATCATCTGCTCGATCTGATTTGGCAAGTGGAGCCACAGGATGCGCGGGTTGTGATGGCCGTCACGATGTCGGCGAATCGACGCGGCTTCGAGCGTCCGCGCGGGCCGCAGTGGACCCGCATCGGAAAAATGATGGGAATTGGGCCGGATGTCCTTAAATCGCGTTTTGAGGCCGCTGTGGAGCGATTCAGGCTTATTTGGTAGTCGCCCTACCGGAAGGGGCGAGATGTCGCTGTACGACGCTCCTAGCGCGTTTAAACGCTATTCTGGTGGGGCGGCCTCCTCGGCGATGCTGTCGAGTATCAACAGAAATTCTTCGATTGCCCCGGCTGCTTCGGCCATCGTTTTACGGAACACCTCCTCGCTCGGCGGTTCGTCCGCCCATTCAAATCCGTAGACGGCGGTGTCAAATCCGTAGACGGCGATGCTGTTGGGTTCCTTGGCGTCGGAATAGACTAGGTCGTCAAGGATCGCCATGTCCTCGCTTTCGATACCCCATTTTGCGAGGAATTCCGGCGGTTTTCGGTGGATTACATACCCCTGCTCCGTTTCGGAATAAGGGTCATAAGGGTCAAAGCCCACGATCCAGGTGGCCATTAGTCGGCCTCGTCGATAAAGTTTTCCAACCACTCGCCAGGATTGTGAACAGACAGATACCGACTATATACAGCACTAGCATCATCGCTGCGCATGGACTCGTTAGACATGAAATTTTCCATGTCGGCTAGTGTAGCTCCAGTCCTGTCCATATTGGCCAATTCGCTGCGCATTTCCTCGACTGACAGCCCCATCTCACGCCTCCTCAATATTCAGTTCTGCGGCCAGCACCGCAGCTTCTGCTTCTGCGCGGGCAAACGCGGTGCGTGTCCCGTTGTTCCATCCGGCGTGACACCGCTCCCATGTTTTGACGACTCGAATAACGTCGCGCGAATGCGTTGAAATCATTGACGCTGGCCCTTCGAGGCCGTCGTTCACCTCCAAAACTGCAACCCGGCGGTACGGCGCTATGACACTCGCGGGCATCGATGCGCTCGCTGATTGCACGATAAATTTTGTCATCTGTTTTATCCTTTTTCAGTTTCCCAGACGCCCACTTTGGGCGTTTCGCCGAAATCTCATCGGCTCGTCAGTGGGCTATATGATCGAAAAGGTTATGTGATTTCCGTTCGCCTTTTTCTTCCCACCTTCAAAGCCCACGATCCAGGTGGCCATTAGTCGGCCTCGTCGATCTCTGCGACCTGATCTAGCCAGTAGGAGTCGGGGCGAATTTTAGCGCGATAGACGACACGCGGTTGACCGGCGCGAGGAAAAAAAAGCGACAAAATGTGGTCATCGATTTGGTAATGCCAGCGGTCGCCATGCGCTGCGAATTTATGGCCGTTCTCCATGCAGAAAATGTATTCTGCTTGAGCGTCGAGGGTGCCGGGGCGCTCCGCTCCGGTGAATGGTAATTTAGGCATCTGTTTTGTCCTTTTTAAGTTTCCCAGACGCTCCACTTTGGAGCGTTTCGCCGAAATCTCATCGGCTCGTCAGTGGGCTATATGATCGAAAAGGTTATGTGATTTCCGTTCGCTTTTTTCTTCCCCCCCGCATCAAGAAAAATCCAATTGCCGCGTTTAGTTCCCAAAAACTCTTGGTAATCTATTATGCGCGGTCTGCGGCGCGATCCGCCCCAGATTGGGAACGAGCCTTTTACGCGCACGGCGTCGTCGTCGTCGTCGTTTTTTTTGGTTTTGACAGGATTCTGTAGCTTTTCGCGTTTCGTTTCGTCGATTGCTTCCCATGCCTGCACCAGTTCGGCGGGATCGTAAAAATCAACCTTGTTGAACCAGCTACCGCCCGAATGGTGCCATTCTGAGGCACGCCAGAAGCCGTCTTTTGCCAGGGCGACCGCGAGTTTTTTCGTCTCGGTCCATCCTGCGAATTTGAGATCGTCGGTGGTTATTTTCGAAAGCGGCTTGCGGCCATCGTCGTAGGCTCGCAGTGCGTTGACCGACATCCCGGCGTTGTGGTCGTAGCCGTTGCCTCGGCCTGAATAATCGTCAAAATCGTAATATGCCATTGCAAGGGTTCCTTCCTTGTTGTGGTTAGCGTCGTCGGCGGGCTGCAACCCGTCGGCGGCGTGCCTATGCAAATATTGCGTAAGCCGATAAGAGCATGAGCAGAAATAAAGCCCATACGGTTGCTTCGATTGTGGTTTTCAGGATTTGCATCAGTCAGTCGTAAGCTCGTTCTATTTCGCTACCGCAATGGCAACATGAAACGTCGGATTCGTAGTTGATATCAATACCGTAGACGTGCCAGCTATCGCCGATATTATGTAACGTTGAATGGCAAGCGTTCGTAAATTCGGCTTTTAAGCAATCGATACACAACCCTTCTGCGTCGTTAGTTATCGCAAATAGTGGATAACCTCCGGGCCATGCGTAGGGTTGGCGAACGGCGCGCTTTATGTCTGCGACGGCTTTAATTCGTCTCTGTGAAAACATTTTCGTTTTCCTTTCCAAAAATGAACACTGCAAGGCGCGCTGTTTAAACAACGCGCTATGCGGTGGTCACTCGTAGGCGAGGCCTCTAACTTCTTCGTAGTAGGCTTCGGCCTTATCGATCAAGTAGTTGGTCGCTTCGGGGTTGTCGGTCAGCGTATATGTCATCTCGACATCGTTTAGGCTTTCGTAGACGTAAACCCATTTATCTCCTTCTTTGGCCCACTCGGCGGCTTTCTCAGGGGTGGAAACCGCTTTGATCCAGGCTTTGTGATCTTTATGAAGTCTCATCAATTTGTTCCTTCTAGTAGCTCATTTCGGAAAAATGGATCGGGCAGATCGGCGTAGCTTCCGCCAACCATTTGCGCGAAAGCCGCACGGTATAGCCGCAATCGCTGCAGGCGGCTTTGACCATTCGCGTGCTTTGCTTTTTGCGCTGGCTTGCGTCTAATTTCGCGTGCGGATATTCGCCGATTTCATCAAGGATCGGCTGTACGCGCTGTTTAAACGCTTCTGTCTCTGTTGTTTCTGTCATTTTGCCGGTTAGGCCAATTGCCAGGGCAAGCTGCCGGAAAATTGGACCGTGCCCGGCTTCGGTTCCGACTGCCGCATGAACCATTTCGTGCGCCAGGACTCCGGCAACTGTCATGGGTTCATCTTGCGTAATCGAGATGATGATTTCGGTTGTATGGTCGTTACTGGCCTTTGGTGACCAACATTGGCCGATTGTGCGCTTCTTTGCCGCTAGGCCGCCTTTTGACGGGAACCCGCATGTGACGCGGTATTCGGGCAATTCTGCGGCAGCGTCGGAAAAAACCGTTTTTTCCAATTTTCCCGCCAGCTTTAAAAGCCATTGTTCGCGTGTCATTTTCTGTGTCTCCCGTTGTGTACGTACAGCGTAAACTAACTGTTAATAGATTGCAACAATAAAAGTACACACTAGGTCAATTAAATATGCGGGCAATTGCCAGACAGCCCAAAATCTGCTATCGCGACGTATTGGTGGAATTTTTTGGGGGCGGCGAAAGCCGTTTTTTTTTGTGGCCGGCAAGCTGACGCTTAAACAGGAGAAGTTTGCGCGTAAATATGTCGCGACCGGTAACGCGAGCGAGGCGTATCGCCATGCTTATAAGACAGCAAGCATGGCCGCTCCGACTATTACTCGCGAAGCGTGTGTCCTACTGCAAAACCCCAACGTCGCCACAATGGTCGATGAATTAAAAGCGCAGCATTCCGATTTCCAGGACATAACCTTCGAAGAAATCGGCGGATATCTGCGGCGCGCGGTCGATGGCGCGACGGCTGCCGGGCAGCACGGCGCGGCCTCGCAAGCTGCGGTCGCGCTCGGCAAGCTGGCCGGATTATACGTTGAAAAACAAAAGGTTAGTGTAGACGACGCCCGCGAACATCTAGACGCCGTGCAAACCCTGGCGGATGAGCCAGACGGCGACGAACCAGAGCAAAGGGTCGTCAATTTCCGTTGACATTGTAACCCCCAGCGATGTTCCGCTCGTAACTCGTTGAAAACAAACACTTGTCAAATGTTGGGTTAACATTTGGCCGCGCGTCGAGCCGTTTAAGCGGCTCGGATCGGCGCAGACCCCCCCCCGGTCGCGCGGCGCGGGGGGTGGTATATATATGTATAACCTGCGCGTACACTTCATGAGTAAAATAGTATAAATGGCCGAAACAGAAGGCGCATGGACCGCATTCATCAAGCGTTACAAAGATGACCCGGTCGGCTACTGCAAGCACGTCATCGGCATAGAGCCGCTACCTTGGCAAGCCGAGGTAATGCGCGCCATCGCAAGCGGCGAGCGCCGGTTAAGCATCCGCAGCGGCCACGGCGTCGGAAAGTCGTCCTGCGCCGCAACATTGCTCCTCTGGTACATGACGACCCGCTACCCGTGTAAGGTAGTCGTCACGGCCCCCACGGCTGCCCAGCTTTACGATGCGTTGTTCGCGGAAACAAAACGCCGCCTAAAGGAACTCCCCCCGGCCATCAACAAGCTATTTGAGGCCACCAGCGACAGAATTGTGCTGAAATCCAGCCCCACGGAGGCATTTTGCAGCGCACGCACCAGCAGCCGCGAGCGTCCAGAATCTTTGGCGGGGGTACACAGCGAGAACGTGCTTCTGATCGTCGATGAAGCCAGCGGCGTTCCCGAAGAAGTGTACGAGAGCGCGGCGGGCAGCATGAGCGGCCATAACGCGACCACTCTGCTTCTCGGCAATCCCGTGCGCGGCAGCGGCTTTTTCTATCGCACGCATACCGATCTCGTAGAGGATTGGTGGACGCAAAAGGTAAGCTGTTATGACAACCCCCTGGTCAGCGATGATTTCATCCGCGACATGGGTGTTCGATATGGCGAAAGCAGCAACAGTTTCCGCGTCCGCGTGCTTGGCGAGTTCCCGCAGGCGGACGAGGACACGCTTGTGCCGTTGCACCTCATCGAAGCGGCTTTAGTCCGCGACGTTGAAGCGTCGGAGACGGCCCCCGTCATATGGGGCGTTGATTGCGCCCGGTACGGCAGCGACAGATCGGCCCTCGCGAAGCGCCGTGGCAACACGCTGATGGAGCCGCCGAAGACGTGGCGCGACAAATCAACAATGGAGTTGTGCGGCATCATTCAGTCCGAATATGACGCGACCCCCATCATGGATCGTCCCGAAGAAATCTGTATTGACGTGATCGGCATCGGCGCGGGCGTCGTGGACCGCTGCATCGAACTTGATTTACCGGCACGCGGCATCAACGTCGCCGAGAGCGCCAGCATGGGGCAGAAATACATGCGGCTGCGGGACGAACTTTGGTATCGCTGCCGCGAGTGGTTTGAAGCCAAGGATTGTCACATTCCCGACGACCAGACATTGGTCGCGGAACTTGCCGCACCGCGCTTCGCATTCACGTCATCGGGCAAAATAAAGGTTGAAAGCAAGGACGAGATGCGCAAGCGCGGCATCAACAAATCGCCCGATCTCGCGGACGCTTTTTGTTTAACCTTCGCCAGTAACGCAGTCGTTGGCGCGCATGGCACCCGCTATGCGTGGAACCGCCATTTTGAGCCGGATACGAGCTATGTTGTTTGACGCTGCGCCGCCGGAATTCCTTACGGAGGAATATGACACCGGCGACTTCGACGCTGCCGCGTATCTGGAGAAATATCCTCATGTTGCGAACGATGACTGGTACGGTTCGCGTCCTGCGGCCCATTACCAGTATCACGGTCAACACCAGGGCCTCGAATATCCTACGATTATGGGAACGCGCCAGGTCGAAAACCCGGCATACGGGGAGTGGCTGGGGACTGTTCCGCTGGAGACTGTTCCGCCGGAGACTGTTCCGCCGGAGACTGTCCCGCTGGAGACTGTTCCGCTGGGGACTGTCCCGCTGGAGACTGTTCCGCTGGAGACTGTCCCGCTGGGGACTGTTCCGCCGGAGACTGTTCCGCTGGATGACAGCATCCTACCCCCGCGATCAGCGACCGGCGAAATCTTCGACGCAGCCCAAGCATACGCCAATCTTCCGGCACCATATGAGGCTGCGCCGTCTCCCGGTCTGTTTGATCTGCCTGCCAGCCCCTTTGCATCCAGCTATGATCAATTCGGCATTCCGATAGCCGCGCCGCCTGGCGGCACATATGACCATCCGCAAACGGGCACGTCGCGCATGGCAACTACGGACCCGGCGGTACACAAGGCAAGAGCGGAAGCGTGGCAACTCTTTGATGATAGCCCAAACGACGCAGACACCGGCGACCAGGCAACGGCTCCTGGGATGGACGAACAAGCATCCCCCGCGTCGCTGGCAATCGTTTCCGCAGTTTTGGGCCTAGCGTTCCCTGCCGCCCGTGCGGTTCTCGGCCCGCCGTCCATGCTGGCGCGCGGATACAACTACTTCTTTGACGAAGAAGAGCCGGATATGGGCCAGTTTGGGATTGACCCACTGGGAGAGTTTGGTGCCATCGGCGGTCCTCCCGACGCAGATGATACGGCAGAAGGGGCCAACGCAGACGCTGCGGTAGCGGCGGCCAATGCGGCGGCAACAGCGGCTGGATTTGATGTCGATGAAGTAGATATGGCGGCAGAAACGTCTACCGGCGGCGACGGCGGCTCTGATAGTGGTGGGGGAGGTGATGCCGCCGCCGGCGACCCTGGTGACGGCGCGGGGGCAGACAGTGAAGCCAGTGGCGATGCAGATTCGGATAGTGGCGACGACGCAGATGGTACTGACTGGCATCTCGGCGGCTTATTAGGCGGCAGCGGCCCCAGAGACATAGCCGCCGAGGGTGGCGAGTACATCATCCGCAAGTCTGCGGTCAAAAAATATGGCCGTGGCCTTTTTGACGATTTGAACGAAAGCAAGATTGGCAAGCGTCAGTTGAAGGGATTGTTGGATGCCTAAAGTCGGAAAAAAGCATTTCAGCTATAGCAAGGCGGGCCGCAAGGCAGCCAGCGCATACGCCAAGAAAACCGGCAAGAAGGTGACAAAAAAACGTGGGCGTTGAAATTCCGCGCAACGTGAAACCGTTTACGATGGTTTACACGCGCGACCGCAGCAAGCCGCCACCGCCTAAGCGTGGGCGTTCGAAAAAAGTGAAAAAGCTGGTAAAGAATGACTGACCTCCCCACCCGCCGCCATCAAATCAGCGAAACGGTTGGGCCGTTTATCGTCAGCGTCGGCTTCGACCCGCGCGACGGCAAACCGTGCGAGGTTTTTATCACCAAGCGCGCGAAACCCGGCACCGACCTTGACGGGCATCTTTACGATTTAGGCGTTGCGGCCTCGAAAATCATGCAGGGCGAACATGGCTAAAAAAGACGATATCGAGTTTCATGGCATCGTTCGCAATGAAATCGAATCTGCGGTCAACTATCACGACACGGAGTTGTCGGCCGACCGCATTGAAACGATGGATTACTATCTGGGCGAGCCATTTGGCAACGAACTAGATGGCCGCTCTGCGGTCGTCAGCAGCGATGTTGCCGATACGGTCGAGGCGATGCTGCCATCGCTGATGAAGATTTTCACGGCATCGGGCGATTTTGTGCGGTTTGCGCCACGCGGGCCGGAAGACGTTGAGGCTGCCGCCCAGGCAACCGACTACGTTAATTTCATTCTGAACAGTGACAATAACGGTTTTGTAATTCTTCATAATTTTCTGAAGGACGCGCTGTTGTTCAAGTACGGCGTCGTAAAGACCTTTTACGACGAAACGGAGACTGTCACAGAAGACAGTTATATCGGCCTCACCGAAGACGAATTGACGGCATTACTTGCCGACCCTGATATCGAGGTGGTCGAACAGGAAATGGAGTCGATGGGCGAGGATCAGGTTTTACCTGACGGCACCGTCCTCCCGGCACCGATGACTTTCGACGTGCGCGTCAAGAAGACGGAGCGCGATGGCCGCGTCCGCGTTGAGAACATCCCGCCAGAGGAATTTCTTTTCAATCGCCGTGCCAAGAGTATGGATGATTGCCGCTTTGCGGCGCATCGGACACGGCTGCCAGCAAGCGATCTCATTGCGATGGGCTACGACCGCGAGTTGGTCGAAAGCAACGCCGGGTTTGGTGAGGTTGACGACGAGCGCGAAAATCGTTTTGAAGATTTGGAGAGCGGCGAGGAAGACAGCACGCTCGACCCCAGCCAGCAGAGCGTCCTTTATACGGAAACATATATAAAGACCGATTACGACGACGACGGCATCGCGGAATTGCGTCGCGTCTGCTGCATCGGCGCAGGGTATGAGATCGTAAAAAACGAACCGTATGGCATGATGCCGTTCAGCGTCGTGTCGCCGATCCTGATGCCGCACCGCATGGTAGGCCGCAGCGTCGCGGAGTTGGTCAAGGATTTACAGGAAATCAAGTCGTCGTTGCTTCGCCAGCAACTTGATAACGTCTACCTGACCAATAACGCGCGCATCGCAGCCGTCGAGGGTCAGGTGAATATTGACGACCTTATGAGCAACCGCCCCGGCGGCGTTGTCAGGATGCGCGCCCCTGGAATGGTGCAGCCGATTACGCCGCCAGCCATTAATCAGATGGCTTTCCCGTTATTGCAGTATATGGATCAGGTCAAAGAAAACCGCACGGGCATGACCAAGGCAAGCCAGGGGCTTGATCCTGATAGCTTGCAATCAAGCACCCGTGCAGCGGTTGCGGCCACGATCAGCGCGAGCCAGCAAAAGATCGAAATGATCGCGCGCGTCTTCGCCGAAACCGGCATCAAGCACTTAATGCAATCGATTTTGCGGCTGGTGCAGACGTATCAGCAAGGGTCGCGCATCGTGCGGCTGCGGAATAAATTTGTCCCGATGGACCCGCAGGAATGGGCCACTGAATTCGATACGATTATCGAAGTCGGCATCGGCACCGGGGATACGGAAAAGCGCATTGCGGTCTTGACGCAAGTGGCCCAGAAGCAGGAAGAAATTCTTACCAAGCTGGGCGTCGCCAATCCGCTATGCACCCTGAGCCAGTACCGTGACACGCTGGCGCGGATCATTGAACTGTCCGGTTTCAAGGACAGCAGCGCGTTCTTGCTGGACCCAGACAATCTGCCGCCCGAATTGCAGCAAAAAATCCAGGCGCGGCATGCGGAGCAAAAGTCGCCGCAGGATGAGGTTATTGAACTGGAGCGCGCGAAGGTGCAGGCCGAGATCGAAAGCGACCGCATGAAGATGCAGGCCGAGATTGAAATGAAGCGCGAAAAGGTCGCCGCCGAGATGCAGTTGAAGCGCGAAGAAATGCAGATAAAAATGGAATTGCGCGCCCAAGAAATGCAGATGGAAGCGCAGCTTCGCGGGCTTGAAGCATCGACCGGCATCGACATTAGCACCAATCTGCCGCGCGCCTGATGGACGAAGGTAAGCGACAGGCGGAAATCTACCGCGCCGCTAAAGCGAAGGAAGTTTTCCGCAACGAGATTTTTACCGAGGCGCTGGAGCATCTGCGCGAGCGGTATAAGTCGGAATGGGCCGCGTCATCGCACAGCGATATCGGCGGTCGCGAGCGTATGTATTTTTTGGTGCAGGCGCTTGAAGAATTCCACGGCCATTTGAAAAGCGTCATTGAAACTGGCGCGATGGCCGAGGACGAGGTGCATCGGCAATCGATGCACTGACCAAGCCGCAAGGCAGTCATATTTAAAATTTGGAGATTTTTATGGGCGAAGCAACCGCGCAAGCGACTCCGCTATCCATTGCGAATGCAGTGGACACCCTTCTAGCAGCCGAAGCCCCCGTTGAGGAAACGCCCACGCAGCCGGAAGTTGTTGCCGAAACCGAAGAAGAGGTTGAGGTCGAAGCCACGGAGGAATCCGAAGATTCCGAGGAAATCCCAGAGGCAGACGATGCCGAAGAGGATGATGCCGAGGAAATTGAGGAGGACGACGAGGCAGTCGAAGCCGTCGAGGAAGAGCCGGTAGAAAAAACCTATCGTGTCCGCGTTGGCGATGACGAAGTTGATTTGACGCTAGACGAGTTGCAGTCAGGTTACATGCGTCAAAGCGACTATACGCGCAAGACGCAGCAAGTCGCTGAAGGCCGAAAGCAGGCCGAAGTGGAACTGCACGCGCTGTCGGCAGAGCGTCAAAGCTACGCCGACCAACTCGCAGCCGTTGAGGCCGCACTTCAGCAATCAGAACCATCGCAAGAGTTTTGGGATAATCTGAACGCAGAAGACCCGCTCGAATATGTTCGTCAGCGTGAAGCCTATCGTGATCGTAAAGATGCGATGGCCCAGGTGCAGACGGAAAAGGAGCGGGTTCATCAGGAGCAAATGGTCACCTTGCAAGCTCAAGCGCAGGAGCGTTTGAAACAAGAGGGCCAACGACTTTTGCAAGCCATCCCCGAATGGCGTGACCCAGATACCGCGCAGAAGGAAAAGACTGCGGTCTACACTTACGCGCAACGGCATCTTGGGTATACCGCAGACGAGTTACAGGCTGCGGGAGATCATCGTGCAATCAATGCGCTTCGCAAGGCGTATCTGTACGACGAGCTTATGAAGCAAAAGCCAGCCGCCGCCAAGAAGGCGAAAAAAGCTCCAAAGATGGTGAAGGGCGGACAGCCTACGAGCAAGCGACAAATCTCAGCGAAGCGGAAGCGACAACAGCTTCAGAACATCGGCAAGCAGAAAGGCGTAAAGGCTATGGATGCTGCCGTGGATTATCTTCTCAACCAATAGGAGGCCATTATGGCTACTTGGAATACCGCTGCCGCCGTGGGCGAACGCGAAGACCTTTCGAACGTCATTGAAAGGATTGACCCCTCAGAAACTCCTGTTTTTTCGAATTGCAAAAAGTCTGTGACGAAAGCAGTGTATCATGAGTGGCAAGTTCAAGGTTTGACGGCGGCTTCAGATTCAAATTACGTTAACGAGGGAGCCGATTTCAGTTATACGAACCCGACCGCAACTACGAGACTTGGGAACTGTCCGGTTCCCCTATGGGAGACGGCAATAGCCGCCTAACGTAGAAAAAAATAATCGGGTGAATTGCTGGGACGCCCAGAGGTGGGTAATCAGCAGCCAAGCGCCACATGGATATCGCAAGATTGAGGGGTGGCGAAGGTTCAACGACTAGGCAGTGACGAAAGAATAATCTGCCCAAGAGCGCCCGACGCGGAAGCGAAGATATAGTCTGGGCTACCGCTATAACCTTACATGAAACGGTAGAAGCAAATCATAAACAGGTTTGCGATAACAATTCGATCACCAAATCTCTGTCCAAGCTGCTCAAGTTTCTGGCACTTTGGACGCCGTCGATAAAGCAGGCCGGGACAAGGAAACGGCCTATGTAAAATTGCTCAAAGGCATTGGTGTCTCCAAATTCAGTGCCGCTGCGTAGTAATACGCAGGCAATAACCGGGTGAATTCAAGGGAACTCTCGCAAGAGACAATCTTGAGCCAAGCCGCGAAAGCGGAAGGTGCAACGACTATTCCGCAAGGAAGTAGGAGCCAAGCGGTTCCGAAGCGCCCGGCCCCTCGCAAGAGGGTGGTGAAATAGTCTCATCTGCATGGTGACATGCAGCGGTCCGTAAGGACGGGACAGGATTAGCGATCCTGTTTGAAGATAATGTGAGCAACGACGCGATATCGACAAGGCTTTGTTCAAAAACGAGGCTCAGAGTTCTTCTGATCCACGCAAGGCAGGCAAGCTATTGAGCTACATGACCAACGTGTCGCTCATTAGTGCATCGACGACGCCCGCCGGAACAGGTGCAGATGTCAGTGACATGGCGGGCACGAATGCCGCTTTGACGTTGGCAAAAATTGATGCAGCTATGAAGGCGGCTTATAGCGACGGTGGATCACCTGATATGATGGTGGTTTCGCCAGCGAATAAAGTTGCGTTCAGCGATTTGTCTTCCGGCAGTGCCGTGACAAATCAGTTGCACATGACGGCAGGAAGTCCGACCGACGCGGTAATCATAGGTTCCGTAAACTACAATGCGGCTTGATTGAGAAATCAATCTCGAAAATCTGGTGAACTCAGGGAAACTCTGGAAACAGACAATCCTGATCCAAGCCTCTTATAGAGGAAGGTGCAACGACCATCCCTTCGGGGAGTAGGCTGGAAGCCCAGCCGAAGCGCCAGACACCCTTCGGGGTGGTAATATGGTCTGATCTGCACGGCGACGTGCAGCAGCGAAAGCGGTCTTAATCTAGCGAATTAAGGCGAACATAAATGATCTATGTATCTAACCGACTTCGGCACACTTAATGTTGTCATCGACAGGCAGGCGACTGACACAGAAATCCTGCTTCTCGATACGGACCATTACAGTATTGGTCATCTGCCGGGACGCTTGTTCGCTGCGGCTGATGCTGGTGTGGTTGGTGATGCGACACGGTTCTCTCTGGTTTCGGAGTGGACTTTGATCGTTTCGGCTCCCCAAGCACACGGCGCTGTTTTCGATCTGTCGACAAGCTAAATGGAGACGGGAGGGCTTCGGCCTTCCCTTTTTCTTGGCTGTTTTCGATCTATCAACAACCTAAATGGAGACGGGAGGGCTTCGGCCCTCCCTTTTTCTTGTATGAAAAAACTGATTAGCACGGCCCCCGGCAAGGTCACGACTTTCGAGACGAGCGGCGATGACATGCACGTTGTCACCCGCCAAAAGCTCGACCCAATTCTTGAGGCAAATAAACGTGCGGCGAATGAATGGAAACCGGGCGGCTACCAAACCGGTAGCTATCATCACCACAAAGTAGCCGACATTCCGGTCACCGTTTACTACGACATGCTGGCAAAATTAGGTGATCCAAAGCACAATCTGGCCGCATGGAAAAAGTGGCTGAACGATTCCGAAAACAGATTTTTTAGGACGACTGCGGGTAAAATCTGATGGCGATTTCGACCTTCGCGGAACTGAAAACCGCAATAGATAATTGGCTGGCGCGCACCGATATGGCAGACCGCGCCGCCGAATTTATCGCGCTGGCCGAAGCCCGCATGAACCGGGAACTGGAAACGCGAAGCCAGGAAACCCGCGTTACCGCAACGCTGACGGCAGGCGATGCGTATGTGTCGCTGCCGACCGATGTGCGCGCCATTCGCCACGTTCGTTTAAACACGTCGCCGCGCACGATACTTAAATACATGACGCCGGAGCAGGCGGATCGGGAATTCCCATCGACCGGCAACGGCAAGCCAAAAGCCTATTCGGTTGTCGGCACCGAAATCTATTTTCGGCCCACGCCCGACGATACGCATACCGCAGAGATCACCTACGTCGCGAACGTCACGCCGTTAAGCGACAGCAACACGACGAATAATATACTTACCCGCCACCCCGATTTATATCTGCACGGCGCGTTGGCGGAAGCATTTGGTTACCTGATGGACGACCAAAAACAGGCGCAGCACGACGCGCTATTCCAGCGTGCAGCCGCCGCAATCCAGGCCGACGAAGACCGTGCGCGGTTCGCCGGTCCTCTGACACTAACGAGTGATTACGGAGAAGTAGCATGAGCGCCATGAGCGATTATTTAGAGTTAGAAATATTGGATCACATACTCGGAACCGGTGCGTACACTATGCCGACCAACGTCTATGTCGGCCTGTCTACTGGCAGCTTCGGCGACGACAATAGCGGCACCGAATTGAGCGGAAATAATTACGCACGCAAGGCAGCGACCTTTTCCGCAGCGTCTTCCGGCACCACCTCGAACAGCGGCACGGTGGAATTCGATGCCGCGACCGGGAGCTGGGGCGCCCTGTCCCATTTTGGAATTTTCGACGCATCAACGAGCGGAAATTTGCTAATCCACGGCGCATTCAGCGCAGCGAAGACGATCACGACAGGCGATATCCTGCGGATCAACGCGGGCGACTTGGATATAACAGCCGCCTAACATGGCTGAAATTCTTGGGCCGACCCTTGAGCAGCTTGATGCCTGGGGGTCGATGGATGATCTCGACGCTTACGGGACGCTCGAACAGCTTGACGACCTAAATCTGTTCGAAGGCGCGGCTGCGGTATCCGTATCCGCGACCGCAACGGCAGACGTTAAGCGGCTCCAGCGTGTCGCTGCGGCGGTATCCGTATCCGCGAGTGCGACGGCAGACGTTAAGCGGCTTCAGCGTGTCGCTGCGGCGGTATCAATTTCCGCGTCGGAGTCGACTAACGCCATCGGCGTCATGTCTGGCGCGGCGGCAGTCACGGGCGCGGCGTCTGTTTCGGCAACCGCACGATTTACCGTTTCGATGGCGGCGTCGGTCAGCATCGCCATCACGCAGGCAACGATTGCAACGCGCGTCCAGGCGGCGAGCGGCACGGCTGCGATAGCGCTGACCGAAAGCACCAGCGCGATTGCCGTCCCGGTCGTTGTGTCGGCGGTTGATATATCTGCAAGCGTGAGCGGCAACGCCATCATGGTCGGTGCCGCAGTTGCAGCGCCATCACTGGCAATCACGACGAGCGTGACGGCGGAGAAGCTGGGCGAAGCCTGGGGTGAAACGACGGCGGGCGGCGAGAGTTGGTCCGAAGTCGCACCGGGATCGGAAGCATGGACCCCGGTCACGATTGGATCGGAAACGTGGAGCGAAGTCGCGGCGGGGTCTGAAACGTGGACGCCCGCAAGCGACGGCGGCGAGACTTGGGATTTGGCGGCATGATAAATTTTCAGGAGTGGCTACCGGATCAACCAGCATTTGAAAATGCCGGTGCGACCGAGGCCAAAAACGTCATCCCGGCGCAAAAGGGTTATACCAGCTTTCAAGATTTGGGCGCGGTTAGCGGAGCTACTACGAATGACATTCGCGGTATGTTTGCGGCCAAAGACGATGACGGGAGCGCGTCTTTATATGTTGGCGATCAGGCAAAACTTTACCTCTTCAACACCCCAGACTCGTCGCTAACCGATAAATCAAAAAGCGGTGGATATTCTACCACCTCCGATGATCGTTGGAATTTTACGCAATTCGGGGAGACGATTTTAGCGACTAATTTTGACGACACTATTCAGTCGGCGGTAGCAGGCGGAACGCCTGTTTTCGCGGATTTAGCCGGTAGCCCACCAAAGGGAAAATATATTGCGACGATTCGCGATCAGGTCATGGTCGCGCACACCAACGACAGTGATGGAATTAAACCTTACAGGTTGCGGTGGAGCGCAATCAACAGTGCTACGGGTTGGACGGTAGGGACCGGACTCTCGGGTTATCAAGACGTTATGGACATGGGCGACTGTACCGGATTGGTGGGCGGCGAATACGCAATAGCGTTATTTTCAAAGGGCATCGTCAGAGGCCAATTTGTTGGCGCTCCGCTGATTTACCAATTCGACAAAATCAGCACCTCTCGCGGCTGTAGCGTGCCGGGGTCTGTAGCGTCGATTGGCAGCACAGTATTTTTCTTGAGCGACGATGGGTTTTACATGCTGTCCGGTTCGCAGCTTATTCCGATTGGCGCAGAAAAAGTTAACCGATATTTCCTAGACCGATTTAAGTCGGCAAATCTAGAAAACGTATCTTCGGCTATTGATCCGGTACATCAAATAGTCGTTTGGGCATACCCATCCGTTGATTCTTCGGACGGGTCAAACGATGAGTTACTAATTTATAATTATATTCTCAACCGATGGAGCCGCGCAGTCGTTAGCTGTGATGCACTGGCCCCGCTTTTCACCGCTGGTTATTCGCTGGAAGGGTTGGACAATATTTCGTCCAGCATTGAAACATTGCCCGCGAGTTTAGACAGTCCGATGTATATGGGTGGGCGGTATTTTTTCGCAGCCGCCAAGGACAAGAAAGTGCAGGCGTTTACCGGAGATCGTTTAGCGGCAGTTATCGACACGGGCGAGTTTCAGGTTGGTAAAAACAGATCACTGGTAAATACTGTCGTGCCGTTCGTAACCGGACAAGACCCTACGGTTACCGCCCAAATCGGAAGCCGTTCTCTTCTTAACGATGATGTTACTTTTTCGACGGCTGCCAGCGTTACGGCAGAGGGGTTTGTTCCAGTTCGCAGCGAGGGCCGCTATCACCGGATACGTTTAAACATCACCGGTATCTGGGATCAGGCGCAAGGCGTTGACGTTGACGCTCGCGCGACAGGATTGCGCTGATGGCAACGACTAGTTTCCGCGCGTTGACGCCGTTTTCTGATGCGCGGGAAACATCGGAAATCGTCAACAATATTTTGCAAGGCAAACTGAATGCGACCGGCACGGTTACGCTGACGAACTCGGCCACAACTACAACAGTTTCTGATTACCGCGTCGGCGGCGACAGCGTGATCCTGTTTATGCCGACAACAAGCGATGCGGCGTCGGAAAATATCTGGGTTTCGGCGCGCAGCAAAAACAGCTTCACGATCACGCACGCATCTGCGGCGACAACGCGGTCTTATGCCTACGCCGTCATCGGTTAGGCAATTCATCCAAGATGCGCTTGACCACTGCGGCAACACGCACACGGTCGATGATGTTTTGCAAATGGTTGAAGACGGCAAGGCGGCGCTGCATGTCGGTGGCCGCTGCGCGGTGGTGACGCAGGAGATGGAATTGCCCGCCGGTCGGCAACTGCATTACTGGCTCGCTGGCGGCGATCTAGACGAACTACGCGAAATTGAAAAGCGCGTCAGTGGGGGCGCGAAACAAAACGGCTGCACCAGGGCGACGATCATCGGGCGTCGCGGGTGGAGCAAGGCTTTGGGCTACGATGAAATGGCGACAGTCATGGCGAGGAAATTATGAGTTTTATCGGAGATTTATTCGGCGGCGGCGACGAAGTGACGACCGTCGCGCAGACTTCTACGGCGGAACCGCCTGCGTATGCGCTGCCGCATCTGACGCGGGTGTTGAACGAGGGTCAAAACCTCTTCGAGCAGCCGCGCAGTTTTTTCCCAGGGAAAACGTATACCGATTTTTCGGCCCCGACCCTTGCCGGGTTGGGCGCGGGGGAGGCGCGTGCAGCGGCAGGGAACCCGCTAATTGGTCAGGCGCAAGGTGCCGTCAGCGGTGCGATGGATTTTGCCAACCCGGCAGCGGGGTATCTAGAAAAGGCGACGGCGGGCGACTTTCTAAATCCTGACAGCCCATACGCCTCGTTGACCGGGTACGCCAACCCGGCCACCGCGCGGCTTGAGGAAACGGCTCGCGGTGATTTTTTGAACGCAGGCAATCCGTACCTAGATGCCGCGTTGCAACCTGCCATCGACCGCGTGCAGGGGCAATATAGTCGAGCGGGTAGGTTGGGGAGTGGCGCGAATGTTGGCGCGATAACGTCAGCGCTGGCCCCGGCTTACGCGCAAAACTTTGAAGCTGAACGAGCGCGTCAGGAAGCGGCAAAATCTACCCTTGCGAATATCGCAGACAACGAGGCGCGCACACGGTTGGCGGCGATGGGAGGATTGACGCAAGCGGGTCAATTCGAGCGTAACCAACAAACGACAGCAGCCGGTAGGCTTGGCGACTTAGCGAATCAGCGGGAGCGCATCCGTCTAGCTGCGGCGGGGATGGCACCGGGAACGGCGGGGGCGGACTACGACGATATCAACCGCTTGCTCGGATACGGTGGCGCTCGCGAAGCAAAGGCCGGCGAGGTGTTGCGCGGCGATATGGCGCGTCACGATTTCTTGCAAAACGAAGCGGCGCATCGTCTGGCCGAATATGCCGCGCTGACGCGAGGCGGCACGCTTGGCAGCACCGGCACGACCAATACGCCTTACTTCTCGAACCCGACGCAGCAGGGGGTTGCGAACGTCGCGAACATTGCGGGCATTGCCAAAACAGCCAATGACCTTGGGGCCTTCAAGTGGCTCGGGAGTTTGTTCTAATGGATTTGAGTAAAATTGCCGAACTTGGCCTGATGTCGCAGCAGGCAGTCGATAAGGCAAAAAGCGATGCGCTGACGCAGATGCTTTTCAACATTGGCGGTGCCTTCAGTGCAGCCGGTGCGCCGTCCCGCGTGCCTGGGGGCCGTCCGCTTAACCTCGCGCCCGTGTTCCAGGGCTATCAAAATTCGCTGGCGAACAGCATGAAACAAGCGCTGATGCTGAAGCAGTTGGAGCGGCAGGAGGCAGAATATACTCGCAAACAAGCAGACCGTGAGGATATAAAATCTGCACTAACATCTAAGCCTGTGACACGGCATGTCCCGACGGGGGCGCAGTTAAAAGTAACTGATTTGTCATATCAACCTAAGACAGATTGGCGGGGCAACAATATGCCTACCAGTGGTCCAGGTTCAATGTGGAACAAGCCTGGATATGACGGTTTTAACCCGTCGCAGACAGTTCTCGCGCCAGAAACGCGTGCGGTAACAGAAGAAACAAACCCAGTCTTAAAAAGCATCCCCGAGGGCCTCCGGCCTATACTGACGGCTTTAGGCCAGGGGGGCGCAGGGAAAGAAACTATAGGTGCGGTTCTGGCAGCCGCGTTAAAGCCACGCTCAACCGGAGCTTATAACTCGTATCTTTTAGACGGGAAGCCTACTGTTCTTAATAGACAAGAAGTAAGCACACTTAGAAATCAGGGGCACGAGATAGCGCCGTATAGCACTGCAAAAAATAATGAAGGTACTTATCTTGTAACAAGTCCGGAAGGCGAAACTACCATTGAGTTTTTAACCCCCGCTCAGCGCGATAATCGCAGTGAAAAATCAGGCGCAACGATTGTTCCATACGCAAACCCATCAGCGCGCCGATATCAAAATTTAGGTCCGTATAAATTACTGGATGGGACAATTATAGAGGCATCATTTGATAGGCAAACCAGTGAAAGGTATTACGAAAAGGATGGTGAGAAACTCCCAATACCCAAGGGAGCTATTCCAATTACAGAGGCATCAATAGCAGTAGAACTGACTAAAGGAATACCAACTTTCGGGCAATTTACAAAATTACGCTCTGATCTACTAGACAACAGAATTTCTTTGGAGAATATGTCCAAATATATGAAAAATATAAATGACGCAGAACAAGGCTACAGCAGGCTTGCGGATCAATTCTCCACATGGACAAAGACATTTTTATCGTCAAACGCAAAAACATATAAATTATCAGAATCAGAATTGGCGTTAAAGGTAGCAAAGGGCCAACTGCAAGGGTTACTAGGCAAATTCAGAATTGAAACTGTCGGCGGCGGCGTTATGACAGAACAAGACGCACTTCGCGTAATCAGTAATTTGGGTGGAAGTGTAAATCTTCTTCAAAATAAAGCGGTCGTAGTAAAACAGTTGAAACGACTGTATCGACAAAAACTGATGGCGTTCGAGCAAAAACGAGAGTCATACGAAATTGTGCGGGGCCGAGGGTATTCGTCGTACAAGCCTATAAAGCCAATACCCCATAATAATATTTTTAATCCTCAAGCGCCCGATGCTGCGACAGTTATAAATTATGATTCTAAAGGCAATAGGATTGACTGACCATGATTGAGGCAAAAATAGCCGGGGGAAAGGTGCTTCGTTTCCCAGATGGTACGGATCAAGCAGTAATCGATAAGGTGGTCAAACAGCATTTAGGTCTATCCGCCTCTGACGATCAAGTTGCGCCCGAAAGTGTAGAATCGTCGGTAGCCCGCGCCCCTGGCATTTTCGCTCAAGGCATGTCCGATGCGATTCTGGATGCTATCGGGGCCGTTCCTGATCTTACTGCCGCAGGGTTACGCGCTATTAACCCGACAGATTATAAAATAGCGCCAGAAGACCCTAGATTTTATCGGAAGCAAATTAGGCGTCCGTTTGCAGCATTGAGCGAGGCAATTGGCCCGGTGCCAAAATCCTTACAAACTAACCCAGAAACGGCTGCGGAAAGGGTTATCTATAAGGGTGGGCGCGGTGCGGGTGACGCCGCCTCGTTTTTCATTCCCGGCGCGGCGGTTAGCAATTTGGCAAAGGGCGGGACGATACTGCAACGAGTGGGGCAAACAGTTGCAGCGCAGCCCGTGGCGCAATCGGGCGCGGGTGCGGTAGCTGGTAGCGTCACTGAAATGACAGACAACCCTTGGGCTGGGTTGGGGGCAGCTTTACTAACGCCTTGGGCTTCTAATATCGGTAAGCGTGTTGTTACACCAACAACCCCACCAACAGGCGAGAGAGCACGGCTTATAGAGGCGGCGAAAGATGCCGGTATAGAACCAACGCCAGGGCAAGCGACAGGTAGTAAGCCGTTACAAAATGTCGAAAGTGTTCTTGCGTCACTCCCATTTACTGCCGGTAAACAGGGCAAGATTTTTGACGCGCAGAGGAAGGCGTTAAACGAAAGAATTATGGCGACTACTGGTGTTAGGGCAGACGATGTTACACCGGAAACATTAAATGAAGTTTCTGAAACGCTGGGTAAAGAATTTGAAAACCTTATATCTCTCACAAATGTAAGGCTTGATAAAAAATTCTTTGACGAAATTGAAGCGGTCGCCAATGAGTACGCGCGCCGATTGAAAACAGATGTTAAGCCGGTTTTTCAATCTTATGTTGATGATATCAAAGAGATTAAAGAGGGTGCGTATAAACTTGCCAAAGAACTAAGAAAAAATGATCCGACTGTTGAAGGCATTAGTTTAGACGGTAAGTTGTATCAAAAAATTTCATCAGATATTCGGAAGCAGGCAAGACAAACCAATGACTCGGATTTACGCTATGCCTTGAACGGAATCGTCAGGCATTTAGATAATATGATGGAAAGAAGTATGGGGCGGGATACGGCGGCGGCGTGGCGTGACCTTAGAAATAGATACAGAAACTTTACTATAATAGAAGATGCAGCACGCCGGGGAACGCAGGCCGAAAGAGTCGCTGGTCACGCACCTATATCTGGATTGCGTACTTCAGTCGTCGGCGCGGATAAAAAAGGATACGCAAAAGGGCACGGCGACCTAAATACGCTATCTCGCGTAGGCGAATGGATCGGCGCGTCGAGGCCCCCCGACTCTGGAACGCAAATGCGCCAATTTATAGAAAGACTTCTTACTGCTGGCCCAATAACAGGCGCGGGTGGAGCTTTAATGCTTGGCGTGGACCCTTCGACAGTGGCGCAGGTGACTGCCGGTACTTACGCACTTCCCAAGGTGGCGCAGTCGATTTATTCGGGCAAAGTTCCATACACTTCGTTCTCACCCGGCGCATCGTACATAACAAATAGGCTGCTACCGCAAACACCTATCCCGGTGGGACTTTTAGGTACAATTGCAGCGGAACAAATGCCGCCAATCCTAGATGAAGAAATATAACCCAATCCAATAGCTACCTAACAACCCGCCACCCGGCGGGTTTTTCTACGAGGTAATCATGACGAAAGACAATGTAACGCAGTATGACACGACGGCGGCGAATAACGCCGATGTCGGCGGGATTTCAATCGCTGAAGGCATGAGTCCGTCGAGCGTGAATAACGCGATGCGCGAGCTGATGTCTCACACTGCCAGTTGGGTCAGCGGCTCGCAAGCAGTCACAAAAATCACGACGACCGGCGATATTGAACTCGGTCACGCGAGTGATACGACCCTATCGCGGTCGAGCGCCGGAACCGTGACGATTGAAGGTGCTGAAATACGCACCGGCACCGTTGCAGTCGCCAACGGCGGCAGCGGCGCTACATCACTGACCGATGGTGGCGTGCTTTTAGGTTCCGGCAGTGGGGCCATTACGGCGATGGCTGTGCTGGCCGATGGCGAGGTCATCGTCGGGGATGGCTCAACTGACCCGGTGGCTGAAAGTGGCGCTACCTTGCGCACCAGCATTGGCGTGGGCACTGGCGACAGCCCACAGTTTACGGGGATAACGCTGACGGGCGATTTCCAAACCAGTACGGCTGGTACCAGCAACCTGAGACTAGGTGTCAACGCCGGTGACTCCATTGCGTCCGGCGGCAATTACAATGTTGTCGTTGGCGATGAAGCAGGCACAGCAATGACCATAGGCTCTGGGAACGTCGCATTGGGTTATCAAGCGCTGACTGCCCACACCGGTGACTACGACTACAACACCGCGGCGGGTTATAAGGCGATGTATACAAACACCGAGGGCGTCGCTAACGTCGCATTGGGTAGTTTTGCGCTGTATACCAACGACGACGCCAACTACAACACCGCGTTGGGTTATGGCGCGATGTATACAACGCGCGACGGCGAGTACAACACCGCGACGGGTGGGCAGGCGCTGTATACCAACGACGACGGCGAGTACAACACCGCGACGGGCTATCAGGCGATGTATTCCAACACCGAGGGCGACTCCAACACCGCGTATGGTGTCCAGGCGCTATATACCAACAACACGGCTGACGGGAACGTCGCATTAGGTTATCAATCGCTGTATGCAAACACCACGGGCGCCAACAACACCGCGACGGGCTATCAAGCGCTGCGGACGAACATCACGGGTGGTGCCAACACCGCGACGGGCCATCTCGCGTTGTTTTCCAACGCCGAGGGCCTCTCGAACACCGCGACGGGTTATAAGGCGCTGTATACCAACGCCGGGGCCGGCGCGCCCGCTGCCTGCTACAACACCGCTTCGGGTAGTTTTGCGCTGTACACAAACGCCTCGGGCAGCGGCAGCACCGCGACGGGTTATCAGGCGCTGACAAGCTCGACCGGGGGCGGGAACTCAGCGTTCGGCTATACTGCGGGAGATGCTATCGGTGCTGGCACCTATAATATCTGTATTGGTTATGGAGCAGATACCGGCGCATCAAATTCCAATGCAATTGTCCTTGGAGTTAGTATAGCCCCAACAACAGACAATCAATTCACCTTCGGCAAGGCATCAAATGTTGTCCAAAATGAGTTTGATACGGATGCCAACTGGACCCGCACATCTGATGTGAGAAAGAAGCGTAATATTGAAGATGGAGAACTAGGCCTTGAGTTCATTAATGATTTGCGAACTGTAACTCATCAATGGAAACCTTCAAACGAATTTCCAACAGAGTGGGATGAATACAGCGAAAAGAATAATATGAATCTTGATGCTGTCATGCATGGTATGATTGCTCAAGAAGTTAAAGAGGCTTTGGATAAAGCTGGGTGTGATACTTTCACAGGTTGGAATGAGCGGCCGGATGGTAGTCAGACAGTTAGTCGAGAAATGTTTGTAATTCCGCTGATTAAAGCTGTCCAAGAACTATCTGATGAATTAAGTGAGTTAAAAAAGAAGTTAGAGTAGTGTATAAAACCAATCAAGGAGAAATTAAAATGGTTAATCCAACCCCTGGCTTGCCGGAACCAACGGCTGAGGAAATTACTGAACATATGGTCGCTTGTGGGTACAGTGTTAAGTTGATTGATAAAATTGTAGCAGGGACTTATGAACATCCGCCAATGCCGGAAGGTAATCCACAAGAAGAAATTAATGATTGTGTTGATCGTAATGTAAGGCATCTTCAAATTCAACAGGCGAAACAATGGTACATCGACGATGAGGTAAGTCGTTCTGGTCATGACAGTAAAGAAAGTCATGCCGCTGGAATTACAGCCGGCGAAGAATATATTGCGGCAAACCCAGTATAACTTAACCAAAAGCTCTGCGGAAGAACCACCCCCCCCCCCCCCCCCCCCCCCCCCCCCGAAGTGTGGGGAACACCGACTGCGTGAAACGACTAGGAGCATAAAAATGGCTGATGGAAAAAACGTGATAAACATCAACGGCAAGGAATTTTCAGAAGAAGACCTTACCGACCAGCAGCAATATTTTATTTTGCAAGTGCGCGACCTGCAACAAAAACGCAGCGCAGCGCAATTTCAAGTTGACCAACTGTCAGCATCGCTTGACCATTTTACCAAACAGCTAATCGCAAGTGTCGAGCCTGATGAAGACGCGCAAGTCGTCGGATGACCGATCCCCGCGAAATCGGGGACATGGCGGCAGCACTAACCGCATTCGGGGCGGTGCTGGAATTTTTGCCTGCCATAGCTGCCGGGATTAGCATCATCTGGTATTTAGCGCGCTTCGCGATCTGGGTTGGAAAGCGCTGGAAATTCCTCGAATGACCCGCCGCCTTGCCATCGCGTTCGCTGCCGCCTTCGTGGCGGTTTTTTTATGCGCCCCCGCTGCTGCGCAAACCGTCTGCGCTGACCGCGACGATGTTGTTCAGCGGCTATGGGACCGCTGGCAAGAAGCGCAGATCGCCTTCGGTTTGGTCAACGATGGCCGCATGATCGAAGTTTTTGTGAGTTCCACCAGCCAATCGTGGACGATTCTCATTTCCGACGCGAACGGTCGGTCCTGCGTCGCTGGGTCCGGCAAAAATTGGTCTGTCCTCGCCGCGCCAACGGTGCCGGGTAAAGGCACCTAATGAGTACGCGAGTCGGTCGCGCTGGCGAGTATTTGGTGGCATGCGTTTTGGAGCAGTTGGGCGCGCAGATCAGCGTCGTTCATGCGGACAATTTCGATTTGTGCGCATGGGTCGGAGATAACATTTTTCGCGTCGAAGTCAAAACCGCCGCCGATTTTGACGCCCAAAGGCCAACGACTTTCCATTTCAAGACGCGCAGCGGTCGCGACCGGAGGCCGCTGTCGCACTGCGACGTTGT
>Ga0209756_1000635_pt1 | contig 34263 bp, 51 predicted proteins | sample ETNvirenome_6_85_FD_184071 | JGI IMG/M metagenome (GOLD analysis project Ga0209756, IMG submission 184071) | Marine viral communities from the Pacific Ocean - ETNP_6_85 (SPAdes) (version 3) | ecosystem: Environmental > Aquatic > Marine > Oceanic | place: Pacific Ocean | collected 2013-06-19 | reverse complement strand
ATTCGTAACCCTGGTAGACACCTTGCCCTTGGCATCGTGCCCGCCTGAGTGTAGTGGGTTGTCCTTCATATAGAGAGAGTTCCCGAACTGGTTCCCGAAGGTGCGGAATGCCCGCTTCATCGCATCAGTGATGGCCTCCTTATGGGAAAGCTCCAGAGCATCGGCAGGTCCCTTGTAGGAGATCCCACTGCCATACCCCACGTCCTCCCTACATACGGTGGTGGAGCCCAGGTCCACGTCCACTTGGACGCGAGCAACGCAGTGACACCCGTACATTGTCTTGGTGTCATTGTACTTCTTGACCTCCCTCTCCTCCTTGGAGACCAGCTCCAGGGAATTGATCTTCAGGTGCCAGCCATCGAATCCGAAGATTCGATTGGCCGTGTCGATCACGTAGTGACCCTCGACATAGGACAGTTCTCCCGAACCACCCATGCTCCTGCGCTTCGCCACATTGGTAGGGTCTAGACCCTTATCCAGCTCTTTGGTTATACCCTTCAACTTCTCTGCATGTGCATTATCCGTCATCCTTATCCTCCTTTGCTGCGAGGTCCCTTATCTTCTCATAGAGAACCTCATCTGTTACTCCATCAGCCACTAGCCTGAGTAGAATCATCGACGCTTCCAGCTTCCGATGAAGCTCCTCAAGCTCGCTGTACTTTATTACTACGCAACTCATTCCTCCTCGCTCCCAACCTGGTCCGTATTGTCATCGTACACCCTCGGTGACCATGCCGCATAGATGTCCACGTCCTCGCAGAAGACGTACTTTCCTTCTGCGTCACCCTTATCGAGAGCATTACGCAAGACCAATGCATGCATACCAGGTCTGATCACATCAGATGTAGTCTCACCTACCCGGATGACCTCATGTACCATCGCTCTCTCATACGCAGTCACCGTGTCTGGGGTGTAGAGCTTCTGACCGAGGTCACCAGGTAACAATGCCTTGAGCAGCACCTTGTTGCCCAAGATCCTTATCGCTCGATTACTCCAGTCGACTCCGCCTTCGCTGTAATAGTTCGGCATCGCTGCCCTCCCAAATCTAGTACCTTTCCCAGGTACTTCTCAAGTGTAGCCCTAGTCTTACCAACCAACGCTCGTTCTGGCAAGCCACGTCTTCTATATTCAGAAGGGCAGCCCATCATCTTCTCCTACCCAATCTTTCGGTGACTCGTCAGCTCCACCAGTATTCGACCCACGGTATGTAACCTTGAGCGTAGTACCGGGAAGACGATTGGACCCATCGCTGTACTTGACCTTGCTTATACCCAGACCATCTAGCTGGGTAGAGTTGAGCCTCTTCCGAAGCTCACGATCAAGCTGCGAACCTGGCACCGGCTCTTGCTTGGAGTCCCACCACCCAACATTCTTGTCCTGTATCTCAGGCCGAACGTCACGTTCGAACCTGACCAATGCATGGTCGATGTACCTGGTCCATATCATGGGCTGACCGTCCTCATCATCGCCCAGGTGCTTCTCATAGCTCTCTCCCCACATGTCTATTACCTTCATGTTTTCCTCCTGTTACCCTGTCAGTACCGGTATGCCCTTAGGCATACCGGTACTGACAGGGTAAAGTCAAGTGTCTCTGCTATAATCCTTCATCTAGGTCTATCTCTCCCAAGCCGGAGTTCATCATCTCCTCCCGGTCTATGTCCTGAGCCACTATATCTACAAGCTGGCCCCAATCAGGGTCCAGTTCTATTCGGACGGCTGCCTCAGCATCCTGGCGGGCAACGCGCTCGCCAAACCCTATGCTCAGATAGTAAGCCTCGTAAGCCCTGATCGAGAGCAAGGCCATGACCTTCAGCTCCCCCTGAATCAGGCTCCTCAGGCTCATCATCTCTGTCTTGAGGGTTACCCATCCCTCTTCTCTATCTTGATCCATTCTATCCCTTACCAGTGTATGTCTCTTTGCTGCCATTTTCTTTCTCCTTTTGTCCGTATCCAGCCCGGAACAGTATGTCCCTGAAGTCCTCCAGGGTCATCGTCACCAGGGCTTCCTTGTTGTTTGTCTTGGTGATGGCAACGCACCAAAGGTGCTTGCCGGTTAGCTTATGGTGCTGGGCACTTGCTTCCTGTGCCTGGGCCATCGCCCCACCTATGTGAGGCCGAATGCCGTGCTTGCACTCGGCCCATATAGGGCATTCATTCATCGGCCCTATCAGCACATCGGGGGCATTGAACCCCGACGTACGCTGGAGGGTGCCCTGCTTCTCAGCAGGGATACCTCCCTCGTTCATGTACTTAGCCACCTTGAGTTCGAACCGTCCTCCCTTGAGTCCAGGTCCTTTTCCGCCCTTCTTCTTAGCCATCTCATCCTCCTTTTTCTTTCTGACGCAGTTCGCTCTTAGCAATCCAGAGGCAGTCGATAATGGTGTTTGCTTGCGCCCTGGTGACTTGGCCCACATTGTGCATCACCGTTACCATCCGCACGATAGCATCCTCGGTGATGCCTTCCTCAAGTTCCCTCTTGAACTTTGGGATGTATCTTTCTTTAAGACCTTTCGCTTTCATCTCATCCTCCTTAGAAGTCATGTCATCGGTAGGTCACCTACCTCGTTGTGTCGGATTATACTCGGGGGCATAGCCCGGATGTTCTTTATGAACCAGTTGAAGTCCCCGCATTTCTTCGCGGTCCCGTTCGTCACCTTGTCCCATACCATTCTAGCATGGAAGTTATCGCCGTAGCAACCGTGCCCCTTGAATGGGCATTCATCGGGACAGGATTCTTCCGATGTCCTGGTCACTACGACTGGACCCGTCTTACGATTGCCACTCACGTCGACAATCCCGTATGTCTCAATCATGTCAGCACCTTCAACCCTTTCTTGAACTTTCCTATGGCCTCATCGATAGCCTTATACTTGGTGCCATGGGCGATGAAGCCAATGGCATAATTCCGGTCCCGTCTATAGCATAGGGGCTCGCCCTTTCCGCATCGTTGGCAGGTCATCCCCTTGTCCCATTCGGCTGGGCATCTCACTATCTTCGTTCCTCCCTCGGTGGTCATTGCCTTGAATGCCTCCACCGTTGACGGTAGCGCCACCGTTAGTGGCACGCCCAGGTTCTTAGCCGCCACCCAGTCCAGGTGGTCGACCCCGTTGCAGGAGACGTTGACCGTGAACCCACGGTCATTCATCTCCCTGAGGACCGGACCATTCTCCACCGGGTCATGGTGGGTGTAGGTCCAGGCTCTATGTCTGCGGAAGGCATCGGCCATCCGCAGACATTTGCCTTTATTTATCATTGGTGAACCTCCTCCATCCATCTCCCTTCGCCCTCCCATAAGCATCCGCGAACTCGAGGATTGTTACATCCTTCATCTTCGCTATACGGTCCTCGTCCAGATTACACAGGTGCTCCCATATAATCTGCCCTGCTTGGGTCAGGTTCTCTGCGCTTCCCTTTGAGTACCTCCGTGTGAATAAATCTAGCTGGTTCTCGCATACATGTGAGAACCTCTCTACAACTGCCCCTTGACTTACTCTTCCCATCATCTCACTGCCTCCTCTTCAGGTACCCAGATATACACCTGGGCACCGTTGTGGGTTATGATGACCGCCCCGTCGGGACGGGTCGGTCTCTCTCTTTCCTCGCCTGTCAAGCGAGGTTCCCGAGGGACACCCCGCTTGGATGCGAGGGTGTCTTCCCTCAGAACCCCCGTGCTGGGGTCATGGGTGAACCCTCTACACGTTTCGAGCCACTTCATTGTGGCCTCCTTTCTGGGATGGGCTACGCCCATCCCTTTGTCCATAAGTAGTCTTCCTGCTCCCACAGGAGGATTGACCTAACGGTCATCCCTCCTCGGGACCAGGTTTCCTCGCCCCCTGTTGACCTGAGGTTTATCAGGTCATCAGGGGATGGTGCTGAGTACCAGCATTCGCCAGTAGGACACCCGTTGTCCATCACCTGTTGGTGTTCTATCACCAACAGGAGGGTTCCGTTCCTACGTTCATATACGGGGCCACCGATTCGGCGGTTGGCCGTATACATTACTTTACTTGCCATCATCTTTCTCCTTTTTTTCGTATGCCATTGTCTTGGCATACTCTTCTTTAGCGAGAATAGTCTCGAACTCTCGCAGGGTCTTGGCATGGTCGCCAAAGACCATTGCCTCGTCGTCTTTCTCTAGACGACTCGGTATCACCCAACATAAAATCTCAATCATCTCACCCCCCCTATCGTGAAGGCTTCACTGAACATGGAGCCAGCCATGTCTGAAGCCTTCACACGGTGCCCCTTATAGGCCGGATTACGGACCATCCAAGGGCCCGATGCACCGGCATATCCGGTGTCAATCCATTTCTCTTGGACCCTTTTGGGTCCTCGTTGTTTTCCCGGTTGACGCTTGGAGCGTTCCGGGTTCTTAGTGTCGAAGGACCTGTCATTGTCCTTCTTCACTTCCATGTCGATAACCTTTTGCTCAAGGCTATCGACTGTGTTTGGTCGCAGCGGTTTAGCCGCTGCGATTTCAGCTTGCACCCTGATTACGGTTAGGGCCAACCTTTTCCATGGGTCCATTTGGGGACCTCCTTTGTCACTCTGTGTTATGGGATAGAACGCTATCATAGAAAGCCCCTTAGGGCTTTCGAGCTAGCGTCCTAACCGCTCCTTAACGGTCGTGTAGGACTCTCGGTCCCAAATATCCTTAACGCAAACCTTGCCCTCAGAGAATATTTCTAGGAAGGTTGCCTCGTCCACGGCAACCATTTGGCCTATCCAGGTCTGACCCTGTGATTCCGCCGTCGCTTCCGATAGGGGGCTATCATAGATAGCCTCCATATCATCCATAGTTGGCAGGGCGTAATATCCCTGCCCTTGGGCATTGGGCACAAAGTACCCAGAATCTGTAATCTGTTGCCATAATAGTACTGCCCTCATTTGAGACCTCCTTTTATGTCATCGGTATATCCGAAGACACCCCCTACCATTGCAGACTGGGAGCCAATGTGATAACCCCTTGATATCATTAGCCTTTGTCTTTTGGCACGGCTTGCAATCGTGGTACTTTTACCACGGAAAAAACAGAAGAAAACGAAATTAGCCCCGTGTTAGGCCATATTTTGCCCTATGTTGTCTTTACCGCGAATTGTTGTGTGATTGCCCTAATAACGCAGTGAGTCATGGCATAGTCCATGCATGCGGTTTTCTTTGACGCAGTGAGTCATTAGTGTATGTATGACACCTATGTCATACCGCAAAGGTGTTCAGTGTGACATAGATGTCGTGTGGTTAGATGTAGGTCAGGACATTTGTGTCATACTGAATGGGTGTTCAGTATGTGGTTTTCCCATGCAAGGTTTGTGCCACCTGGTTTCCTTGCAAGGTTCATGCCATGTCTCTCTTACCCACCCCCCATGCAAACCTCATGCCAATTCGGACAGGTTCGCTGGTATTTATTTGATGCAATGCGTCATGACATAGGATTGACGTGCCATCTGGGTGACGGGCCATAGGATTGACGCGTCATCAGATTGACAGGAGTTAGTTAGTTAGTGCTCACTAACCTTAAAGGTCCATGACTACACCCTCCGCCTGAAGTATACTCAGCCACATACACCCCAGGGCCAAAAATAGGTTCATGTAGTCAAAGGTAAGACAACGTGGCAGAGTTAGACCAAGAGTTCAGAGAACTAACCGATGCAGACTTTAGGAAACTAAGACTAGCCAGAGGACAGAAACCACCTGAGCTTGAGTTCGGTGTAGCTGACGATAAAGACTTAGTGACGCATCCGTTCTGTGCCGCAAAGCTACAGGATAAAAGTCTATGTCGTAATGGTAGAGTGTCTGGTTCTTTGTTCTGTTACTTCCATGACCCGGAACTAAAGGGTGTCAGGAAGCCCAAGGGAGAAGTACACGAACAGACGACAAAGGAGCGACTGCTTCCCATGAAGCTAGGTGCTCCCCAGGTAGAGAAACTAGATGATATTAGGAAGTTAGCAATCGAAACAGTACATCAGATTAGAACAGGTGAGCTTGGTGCGAAGGAGGGTTCTGTTATATCCTCACTACTGAATCATATTGCTAGGTCGCTTCCCTCGGAAGCGGATATGGGGAACGATCCTGCTTCTAGGCTTAAGGAACTATTGCTAGAAGAGGACGATGACCTATAACAGTTAGTATATATATACTAATAGTAAGGCTTGCGGGGCCTTGGGGGCCTGCAAGCCTTACATAGTAATAGTATGACAGAGAAAGAAGGGATTTGTCAACCCCATGAGTTCAGATTTTCCCAGTCCTAACAAACTTATTAAACTGGCTAGTATCTGTACGGTGACAGATCAACGTACAGGTAAGCCGGTTCCATTCATTCCTCTGGAGGAACAGAAGAGCATATTCGAGACCATCAATGATAATAAGAATGTGGTGTTCCTGAAGGGCCGTCAGATTGGGTGCTCGATGGCGATATGTTTCCTTGATGCCATGTATGCCTTCCTACATGCTGGCTCCTTCGTTGCTGTTGTTGCTGACACAGAACAAAAGTGTCATGGTTTGCTGGATAGGGTTCGTAACTTCCTTACCCAGCTAAGAGTACAGACCTCTATCAGTAACCGCTCTCGAATCAAGTTAGCCAATGGGTCAGAGATCCACGCCTTAACGGCCAATGCGTCTAAGGGACAAGAGGAGTCTAAGGCCGGTCGCTCTATGAGCTACCAGATGCTCCACTTATCGGAGCTGGCATTCTGGCCCGACCAGAAGGCGTTCGGCGCTCTCACGGCCTCTGCGGGCCTCTCAGCACCTATCATAATCGAATCGACCAGTTCCGGCCCCGGTGACCTGTTATGGCATCTATGGCACAACAGTAATAACTTCAGGAAAGTGTTCTTCTCGATTGAGTCCCATTCGGCCTATAGGGCCGATGGGGACTTACCGGACGATCTTCTTGAGCAGGGAAGAGAACTCGGGTTTACGGACCCTCGCGCAATGAGATGGTTCTTTACTGTACTAGAGAACAGGTTCAGTGGTGATATGTTCCGGTGCCTTAGGGAATACCCACAAAGACCCGAGCATGCATTCCAGTCTGCAGAGGGCCGGTGGATACATATAACTCCTCCTGTACTGGAGCATACACTTGAGAGGGAGATCAAGGTATTTAGGCCGCGTAATGCCTCAACTAAATACTCGGTAGGTGTCGATACATCGGGAGGCATTGGTCAGGACGCAAGTACGATTGTGGTACTCGATAGAATGGATGGCTCTTTGGTCGCATCGTATCATAGCCAAGAAGACACCATTGACCTACTATCCAGCAAAATAAGAGCCGTCTATGAGATTTTTGGCCCAGATCACGTGTGTGTTGAGGTTAACGGGATCGGTCTCGCTACCGCTCAATCAGCAAGAGATAAGGGGGTTCCGGTCATGGAAGTGAAGACTACTGACTCAAGTAGGTATTCTGGGCTTCTCATGGCTAAGAACGCAGTAGAATCGGGTATAATATCTGGACCCATAGAACTAGCAGAGGAGTGTGACAGCCTTCATATTGATAACAGAGAGAGATTTGCTGGCAAAAAGGACTTATGCATGGCCATAGGTTTCGCGCTGGAAGACATAAGAAGGAACCCTTTGGTTATGGCTCCTGAGAAGAAAGAAGGAGTCTTTGATATGAATCGATTCCTGACTAAGAAGAAGGACTGGTAGTATGGCTTATTATGACGCACCGGGTAGTTACCGAACGAGACCTTATGAGAGGTCGTATGACCCGGAAGCAGTTGCCCCTTACCCTAAATATAAGCCCCCTAAGGAAGACTGGGTTGACTGGTTGGCCAAGATGGCACCTACTATTGGTGCGGCTGGAGGATCACTTATTGGGGCTGGCGTACCTCTGGCCGCTGGTCTCGCCGCTGCTCCCACTACCGGAGGCGTTAGTCTTGCGGCTATGTTTCCAGCGATGGCTGAAGGAGCTGTTCTGGGTGGAACTCTTGGTGGGGCAGGCGGTTCTCTCTTGAGCGTTCCTATGTCTGAGTGGGGCGCTCAAGATCTTAATAAGTACGATGAGGGATATGCTCGACGGCTGGCAGCTATGAATAGGGATGAATACGAGGGCTATCAGGACTATGAGAAGTCTCAGATCGATGCTGCTAAATCCGCTGAGCGATGTAGACCCGGTGAAGACTTGGCAGCATGCCGAGCCCGTAAAGAACGGACTCGCGCTGCTGCTGGTATCCTGAGGGGAATAGCGTAATGGCGAATCCAGTAGACCCTGAAAGATTGCTTTATCTGTTATCCTTCCTAGATCAAGAAAATATGTCATACGATATGTCAAATCCAGAAAATATGTCGTATCGTGATGACCCGGAAATGTCGTATCGTGATGATACGGTTGAAGAATATATTGAGAATATGGCCGTAGAGAAGGCCAAGTCATATCAAAACCCACTGTGGGGCCATCCTCGACCCTTTGGGGACTCTGGAACTGAAGAGGGCAGAAGATCCAGGGAGGGTGATCCTCTTGGTGGTGGCGAGCCGATGAAATGGTACAGCGGAAGAGGGACACACAGCTCGTATCGTGACAGCACTAAACCGTATGACGATAGGTCAGGGTGGTATCATGAATCAAAGAATCCTGGTCGATGGAGTTTTGGTGTTGAGTCTGGTCCATACCAGTTTTATCCCGAGACAGCGCCACTGCCAGGATGGCAGAAAGAACGTCTTTTAGAGGAGCTGGGGTACATACCTGGAGGTCCTGGCGACCCTCGGGTCAGATATAAGAATAGAATACGGGATGACTATAATAAGCAAAAAGGTAAAAACGAGTTTGATCCGTTCTGGGAGCCCCAAAAGTGGAGACGCCGTGACGCCGAAATAATAGAAGATGTTATGAGTGTTCCATTGCTAGAGGGAGAAAAGTATTGGGGCGATGGGTTCGAGAAACACTCTGAAGCACTCAGGGCAGTAGAGAAACGCATGATAGAGCGGTATGGTGAGCAGTGGAGAAAGCGACAAAACGGCGAAGGTAAGAAGAAAGATAAATAATGCCCTGGAAATCTGATAAGCAAAGAAAGTATCTATACGCGAATAAGCCTAAGGTGGCTAAGAAGTTCGCGAAGGATAGCAATACTCATAACTCACATCATGAGAGCAAGACTATGAAGTTACCAGACGATGTTAAGAGCGGTATTGAGCAGCTCGCCAAAAGCGTGGCTGCTCATAAGATGAGCGCAGAAATTGCTATTGCGCAGAAGCCAAAAGATAAGTCAGGCAACGGCATGTGCCCAAAAGATAAGTCAGGCAAGGATATGTGCCCAAAGGATAAGTCAGGCAAGGACATGTGCTGCGAGGAATGTGTCGATAAAGAAGAAGGCACAAGTCTTGATAGTGAAGTACATAGACTTCTTGATGAGTGGACTGAGACCGACCCGAAGACTCGCGCCGGTAAGTATTATCACGACCTTAAGAAAGTTTATGATGCCTCCAAGGGTATGAGTAAACCCGAAGAGGATGAGATGGAATACGATGACCCAGACGAATAGCCTAACCGGTAAGGACATAGATCTAGTTAAGCCAAGTGCATCTAGTCTTGGTCTAACGATACTTGGTCTGATCAATGAACTCGAAGATCAAGGTAAGAAATCTAGTGATAGATTCCTTACCTTGGCTCGAAGGAATGAACTCCATGTCAATGGTGATCAGTTCAGGGATGTTGATAATAGGTCTAATACGATTGAGGACATCCCGTGGAACAGTGAGATACCTCAGGTATTCCATAACCTTCTAAGAAACCTCGTATTAACCTGGTGCTCCAGGCTCCTTCAGGATCGACCAGCCGTAACGGCTTATCCGAGTAGTGCCGAGCAACGCGATATTGATGCTGCAGAAACGGCCAAGAGCATCATTGAGTTTATCGAAGCAGAGAACAATATAGACCAGAAGATGTTCGACATACTTCGTCTTGCCTGTTCCCATGGCATGGGCGGTATTAAGGCCGTATTCGATCCAGATAAGAACGAAGTCAGATGGGATGTAGTTACTGTATTCGACTTCTACATCGATCAGGAAGAAGATCCTGACAATGCTAAGTGGGTTCTATTTCATCGATACGTTGATGTGCATGAAGCCAAGGCGATGCTCAAGAAGATAGGCATGGAGGATGATGTACAGGAGGAGGAATACAGCATCAATGATCTTGATACCAGAACTGGTGTTAAGGTGTATGAGCTTTGGTATAGACCTGACTCAAGGGTCAAGAAGGGTGTCTATGCTCTAGCGGTTAGTGGCAATGTAGTTGAGCACATGGACTATCCCTACACATTCCCCTACCTGGAAGATCCAGAGTCTAAGATGACTCGAAGCATTCTTCCTCTTTCCCTCTTCAGGGTGGGCCAGATTCGTGGCACAGTATACGGTGACACATGGATGAATGATGCTGTACCCATTCAGCGTCAGATAAATGAGATTGAGTCTGTGCTGGTTAAGCTCAGAAGGGATACGGGATCGGTGAGACTGCTGGCCCCTGGTGGGGTAGCAGAAGCCTGGGAGAGCGGTAATCACATCATGAAGATTGATGACCCAGCAAAAGCCCAGATGATAAGGTGGTTAGATCCACCAAAAATAAATGAGATTCTATTCAGAGACAGAGATCGACTTGAACAGAGACTCTACGATATTGCTGGCCTTAATGAGGTACTGACTGGCGCAGAGAGCGCCAAGTCAGGCACCTCGGCCAAGCAGATTGCATATCTTAGTCAGCTAGATAACATGAAGCATGCTGGTACGGCAAGACACATTGAGAAGTTCCTTATCATACTATGGCAGAACACACTACATCTTGTACGTTCATTCTATGACCACCCCAGGATAGTAAGAATCGTAGGCGAAGATAAGAGCATAAGTAGCATTACCTTCATAGGAGCGGATATTCAGGGTATAGATGTTAGATTGGAACCAAGAACAGGTATGGAAAGGTATCATGCTCAGAAGGCCAAAGATATCGTCGAGAGAGCACAGATGGGTCTCGAAGACCCGAACACTTTACCAGAGCGATCTCTTACTGGCCTAGACATGACATCTGATCAAGCCTCGATGGTTTCAATGGTCAACGGCCAGATACAGGCTGCTCTGTCTGGTATACCGCAACAGCCCCTTCCCAATGTAGATCCAGCCATGGCTGCAGATATCATAATGGATGCGATAAGCTCTCTTGGGGTCATGGGCGAGATAGATATAACACCCTTATGGGGGCTTTCTGACATGTATAGCCAGATAGCGCAGCAACAGGCCATGATGGCTCAGCAACAACAGGCCATGATGCCTCAAGGAGAACCGCAATGAGAAGTAAGAAACTATGGATAGGGATGGCCACTACTGCAGTGCTTGGAGTATGGTTCATGCTTATGCCATCTGAAGAAGTTAACGCCCTGGCAAATCCGCTTAGCAAAGCAAGAGCCTTCCAGGTTGATTGTACTACGGCGGTTGGTGGTGTAGCCGTAGTATCGGATGCAGTTCCCAGCTACAAGTCAGTTCGATGCATGAATGCTTCAGCAACGCAAGTATTCATTGGTGGAGATGATGTTAATACATCTGACAAGGGATACCCAATCTGCACTGCAGCTACTTGCATAGATGCAGCGATCACGGTTGATCTCATAGGTCCATTGCGGTGCATCTCAGGTGGGAGTGTCACATTGACCTGTATAGGAGCTAGGTAATGAGAAAGAAAATTCTGGTTGTCCTTGTTTTGCTTGCTGCTCCGATAGCGATGGCGGCAAGTATTACCGGCAGCGGGCTAAATGAAGGGGCTCTAGGGTCACTGTACTGTGCCTTGGCCGGATGTGAGATGACGGGGGCGCTATCATCTGATTCTGCTATCGTTACTGAACTCGGCGGATCGAATGGCGGTATTCTTATTTCCGATTCTGTAACGGGGTCGGGTGTATCAAATGATACTGCCGCTAACTATGGCTCGCAAACCATAGAGGCGAGCAGAAAGTTTGAGATAAAGACAGGACAGAACACGGTCACGTCTTGTATCGCCAATGGCGACGGTGGCGCTTATTGGGACGCTTGCACCGTCGGCGCGGATTGTTGCTCTGGTCTTTGTAACAAGGATGGAAATACAAAATGTGCGGGCAACTCGAATTCACTTGCATTGATCTTATTAGAGACAATAGCCACTTCAACCATTACCCTCGATTCTGGCGGCGGCGATGATGAGTTAGTCGTTGGGAATGGAGCCGTAACTATGACTGGCGACCTGGACGTAACAGGGACGGGTCGTATCGAGGATGCGTCTACTGCCACATGTACCACAGATGCACATGATGGAGTGATGTACTACAGGCATATCGCCGCTGGCTCTGGATTGTGTATCTGCATGTTTGACGGAACCACATACGAGCTGAAAGCTACGATAACGCTTGGTACATTCACGCATACTGACTGCTAGGAGATAACATGAAGAAGAAGATTCTTATAGCGCTTGCAATCCTGGCAATACCAGCGATTGCCCTTGCTACCAATGTTGGCTTAGGCGGGGAGGGGTTGTTCTTAGTCATCTTAACAGATGTCACCAGACCGGATTGTCCAGGCGCAGCCGATATCAATAAGGGAGCAATGTACTACGACTCTGATGATAATAAGGTATTGTTCTGCAATGGTACGGATTATCAGACACTGGATACAGAATGAGCAAGGCAAGGATTTTCCTGTTGGCCCTGGTGCTGGCTCCATTGATTGCCTATGCGGCCAATGTTGGCCTTGGCGGCCAAGCGATACTTGTGCCTAATATCAGCACCTCAGACCTTGCAGACTGTACTTCTGACATAGAATCTTTGGTTGTCTACGATGATACCACAAACACACTGAAGCTATGCCGTAACACAGTGGGCGTAACATACGATTGGGAAGAGTTCGTAGAAGAGGGAAGCTGCATAGCTGATGGGGCATCTTCTTGTTCCGCCGTTGAGAACTGCTGCTCTAATGCTCCTGGTGACGACATAACATGTACTGCCAATTTTTGCTGTTATCCTCCACGGGACACTGGCGACTGCACTACCAATGCTTCTTGTTGTGGGTCAGAGTACAGTTGTATCTCAAGTACATGCTGCATCGTAACTGGAACTTCTGGTTGTGGGTCTGCAGCGGATTGCTGCAGCGGAGCAGCATCTTGCACAGGTAGCAAATGTTGTATGGGGACGGGGCTATCGTGCTCTACCACATCGGACTGCTGCGGTAGTGATACCTGCGACGGGGGATTATGCGCCGCACCCTGCGGCGGGCCGATGACACCCTGTACTATGCCAAGTGACTGCTGCTCTTTCTCTTGCAGCATGGGTATGTGCATGTGAGATCCTTATTGGTCCTGCTTCTGGTTGCCGGATGCGCTTTCGCATCCGACACCAGACCGGAGTTTTATAAGTACGAGAAAGAAACATGTACGCAGACGATACCAGGATGGGAAGCAAGGCAGACAGATGGCAAGTATGATGCGGCACTCGTTGGTGCGTCCATGCAGATCTTCGTATGGAAGTGGGTCGAGATATTCGGCGCAGAAGAGTCTGTTGGTATCATCGAATCGCTCGATAGTCTCAAGATCCACTGGCAAGAAGGTCACCAGTTTCTCAGGATACCGGAAACGGAAAAGGTCTATTATGGACTCATCTACCCAGACGGTACGATGTTTGTCTCAGAAAAGAACGCGCTACATGAGACAGCGCTCGTTCACGAAATGGTACATGCGGCCCTCTGGGCCACGAAGGAAGACCCAGGACACAAGCATCTTGATGGGCAGGATGGTATATGGACTCACGAACATGAGAATCTCATCTTCGAGGTTAATAAGTATATAGAATATATCGAGGTTGACTATGAATAATAATGGCTGGAATGAGTATCAGAAGATGGTACTTGATGCCCTTGACCGTCACCAGAAAAGCCTTGATGATGTACATAAAGAACTTGTATCTAATAAGGAGCGTATAGCCGAACTCAGAGTCAAATCCAGGGTATGGGGAGCCATATCTGGTGGGCTCGCAGGTCTGACCGCAGTTTTCGGTAAGACCTTTATGGGTAACTAGCAAACTAATATGGAGACTGTCATGATAGATGAGAGTGGCGTAGAGTCGGTTTCGCCAGCCGAACCACAGGACCTTAATGATGAGATGTTATCTTCCATTGAGGAAACTGACGTAACAGAGGATTCGTCAACCTCCGACCCCCAGGTTGATCCTGGCGATTCGGATTCCGACACCGTAAAAGTCGAGGCCGACGGCGATGAGCAAGAGGCGGAAAAAGAAGAGGAAGTAGTACCTAAGGCATCTTTCCTGAGAAGGATTAATGGCTTACAGGCTTCCAGACGCAAGGCAGAGGAGAGAACCCTTGGCCTGGAATCGAAGCTGGCTCAATATGAGCAAGCGTTCGATCTCATGCATAGTCGACTCCAGCAAGCCGAAGCGAAGGTTGGCGAATACGAGGTGCCTGATCCCAGGGACCAGGAGATTCGCGAATACAAGCATAAGGAGCAGGAGCGGGAAATCCGTGCCAGGCTCGAACAAGAAGCGTCTGAGAGGCAGCAAAGGTATGAGACGGAGAGAGTCATCGAAGATCGGGCAGCCCAGATTATCGATGAGGCGAGTAAGTTGGCGGAAAAGTTTCCGACAGTTACCGCCGAAGAGCTTGTTTTCCGGTATCAGACCGCAGGGGATACCTCCCTTGCAGATATCGCAAAGGAGCTTGATTCTAAGAGGACCAACTACTTCCGAACCAAGCTGGCTTCACAGCATCCTGCTGCGAGGAGAGCACCAAATCCGGTGACACCGCAAGGAGCGGGGGCACCTATAGGCGGTCATTCTGAGGAAGATATGATGCGCTACTTAGAATCGCTAGGGGAATAAGAAATGGCTACAAATATTGCATTTAGTGACATCGTTGCTTTGGTGGCGCGATTCGGGAATAAGGTCGTTACAGAACAGGCCAATCTCGAAGCACCATTCATTGGCAAGGGTGTTATCAAGAAATCGAAACATAGTGGAACCGTTGGTATCGTCAACGTAAAATCAGGTGGCCTCTCGTCAACTGAGTTCATCGCTGACGGTGGGTCTCTTCCTACTGGATCAGACAAGAAGCCGATTCAGATGGCTTACCATCCGAAGGCTCTCTTTACCCGATTGACCGTGCCGCGTATTGCTGCCTTGACTGCGATTAGCAAGCAAGATGGCGTCAACTTAGTTCGTGAGCAAATGGAGACTGCTGGTGCTGACCTTGGTCGGACACTCGGAAGGTCTTTGTTTTCCTCATACGTAATCACCAAAAACCTTGGTGGTACTGGCTTGACATTTAATGATAATACCAGCACGACAAATCAGTCGACCGCTCTGTCAAGTGGGTCAGCAAAATTCTATACTAACGATGCAAGTGGTATGAGGATTGGCAACAGGCTTGATGGGTTCGAGAATAGCACTACAGATACGTACATTGTTATTACGGATATCTCTACGGGCTTTTCGGCTGGAACTCCGGCAACCAATACGCACGAAGTAAGTTTCGATGCGTTTGATCTGGATGGCACGGCTTCTACTGGCGTTGGTCGAATAGAATTAGGCTCAGGTAATGTAGCAACGCTTGCTGGTGCAGGAGATGTTGATGGTATTGATGCAGATACAGTTACATCACTACTTGACCTGGCTTCTCCGACTGTGACCATTGGAACCATCGGAAAGACTGGTAACTATTCTAACTCTAGTGCTGCTCCTGGTAGCTGGAGCGGAAGTAGTGGTGGTTCAGCAACCACTGCTCTTACCCTGGAGAACTTAGATAAGCTCTCTAAGGATGTCAAGCGTAAATCTGGACGCCCATGGACGCATACGGTAATGAATAGCGAGTCGCTTCATGCGTACATGCAGCTCTTGGTTAGCAACCGACAGTTTGTTGGTGGCGGTCAAGCGAATGATGCATCGACTGGTGCAGTGGCTCTTTATGAGGGCAAGCCTGTTATCGTCGATGAGAACATGCCTGATACTGATATCCTTATCTTTACTGATACGGATACCAAGTTGGCGGTATGGCGCGATTTCGCTCCTGACTCTGATGGGAAAAGCGCGGCCATGGTCTCTGACAGTAGCTTCGTGTATGACACTCAGCTATTCGGTCTCTTCAACGTAAGATGCGTTAAGAGATCTGGACTTGGTAAGCTGGTTCATCAATCTGGGGCAGCTTGGTCCTAATAGCATGATAATCGCTTCAGAGAAAACTAAACTAAGACTTGCTGAGCGCATCTCCCATAAGGGGGTTGTGCTCAGCGAGCAGTTTGGTGAGATGATGTACTCTGAGGTAATGAAGGCTGAGATCCCCACTGTGTGGGGATTCAGCTTTATGGTGAACGTAGAAGTTCCCATTGCACCGTTTGGCGATGATAGTTCTTATTCGGATGTGCTGAACGGCCAGTTAAGCAGAGTCGCACTCATAGCTGAGCAGCAAAAGATAGCTGACAGCCTTGCATTCGAGAACAGAATAGCTTTGTCCCGCAAAGAGGATGCAGTGGGGGAGATGACCGAGGCGGTAGAGAGTCTATACCGTATCCAGGTTCCCGTAGGAGGGTAATGTGCTAAAGTCAGAGGCCAGAAGCCGAGTATTATCCCTCCTAGATGATGTTGATGCAACCCGATGGACCTCGGGCACGAGCACAACCCAACTTAATGCCACCAAGGATGTAGATATCGCCCTCGCAGTAGCAGCCGAGGAATGCGTATCTCAGTACGCAGGTGGAGGCGGTGAGAGACTTGATACTGTCAAGGAGTTCACCACCGATTCTAACGGAGTGGTGTTTCTTACCCATTATCCGGTAGTGATAAAGAACGTATCAGTAAGATCTGGTACATCGTCATACCCCATACGCGCAGCAAGGATGTCTGAGTCACAGAATCCCGTTGGGGTTGGTGACTTGATTCACGTAAGGGCCGTATACGGTCAGGATATGTTTGTTGCTGGCACAACAGCGTTCTCCTACGCAGGGGATTCTGATTTAGCGTGGGATGTGATGGACGCATGGATATGCACGGTAGCGGCTAAGCATCTTCTTCCTAAAGATGCTGAGCCCAATAATCAGCTAGATGAGAGAATAGGGATGCTCAGAGAAGCAGCCATTCGCGAACCAGAGACACCGATGTCGATTGAGTTCCCCAGGAATGACAGGTTTAACTTCTATACCGATTACAGGTGGTCATTTGTCGCCAGTTATGGTCCTACAAGCACTCTTAATTCTCTACAGATACATAGGATTTAAGGTCATGGGCTACCCTAAGCAAAGAAGAACTTGGTGGGAAGTCAGAGAAGATGACAGAAACATCAATGTATATAATGAGAGAGATCTTAAACGTGCCCTAGATAAGACAGGTCCACGTGACATAGTTGTATGGAATGACATAATCGTGTCATCCACCATAGCGCTAACGAGTGCAGGGTTTACTCTGACATCCCAGGGTGGTGCAGCCATAGTCCCCAAAGAGGACGAGATGACCCTATTTACTGTGGCTGAAGACCTGGAGGATGCATCGTTCAATAATTTGAGAGTAGGAAAGGGGATAGATGCCGGTACTGTCACGAATCCATGGGCTAAGTTCTTAGTGGTGGATGGTGGATCTATAATGAGGTTTAGCTTCTCTGGTTGTACTATGTGGATAGTATCGGATACCAAGGCAAGGTTCATAGAGTGCCCAGGAGGAGAAACTATCAATAGATGCAGATTCATAAATAACTATTTCAGGATAGATCACGATGGCGGATCTGACCAAGACTTCATAGAGGGAGTTCTCTCCTATTCTAGTATTACCAGCAACTATATAGTTACTGGTCATGTCAATCTGACAGCACCATCGAATGAAAACATAATGACAGGAAATCATATTACTTCTGGGGGCATTGATCTTGGTGGCGGATTAAGTAGTGGTAATATCGTTGTTGCCAATAATCTGAGTGGGGGAGATGCGGGCGTTACTAACCGGGGCATAAACTTCGTGGTGGCAAATAATGGGTAAGGTGGTAGCATCAACAAAGTTCCAGCTTGATGAACTCAAGAGAAAAGAGGAGTCAGTTCGGAAGCTTACTTATAAGCATCCATCAGAGGAGGTCTCAGACGACAAGGACCCACTTAGTGAGAAGAGACCGAGGTTCACTTCTGATAGACGCGCCATGGGACCCTCTCCAAGGGGACCAGGCAAGCTGGGATATCTTCTCGATGGCATGGACGCCAGAAATATCTGGACTCTACCTGGAACCGAATACTGCGTTAGACCTGGATTCACCAGGGTGTATGATCCTCTTGCCGGAGATGTTATCCTTGGAGGCAAGACAGTCAGGAGCCGCAAGGAAGACAAGACGCTTCATTATATCCTGATACATAATACCACTTCAGATCCCCATACTAGGATCGTCATAATGGACGAGGAGTTTAATAGCCTACAGTGGCTAAAGGTCGGAACTGGTCCTGAGCCAAGATCAATATTCAGTCTCGCCATCGTATGGAGAGAGCTTGTATTGTCTAGCCCGGACTTCCCTACGGTAGCTGGCATCATTGACGGCGGAATCGATGTAGCTAAGAAGGTTGATTCTACTAATGTGGAGGCCCTTGAGATAGAGCTTCCCAGAGGTATATGCATTGACTGGCAGGGGGCATGCGTAATAGCTCGCGGCGAGGCACTCTTCGTGAGCGAAAACTCAGCTCCTCGAACTTACCTGGGCACTAGCTCTGCCACAATGCCGGGTAAGATATACGGTCTGCATGTAGCACCTGGTGGTGGTCTCATAGTTGTCACCTCTAATGGAACCTATGGTTTTGGTGCCGATGCCCCGCAAGGGGACGAGCTTCTTCCGATTGTCGATAAGATTTCCGACTACTCAGCCACGGGATACGGCCAAACCGTCACATACGATGGTGCGCTCTATGGCCTCACTCGGAGCGGTATCAAGCGGATCGATGCTGCAAGCGAAGAGATACCATTATCAGACAGAGTATTCGTAAGGTCTATGGACGAAATGATAGACAGGCCAGATTACAGGGAAGGGACACTCTACGCTGGTGACAGAGGCCCCATCGTAGCGATTAGGAATGGTCAGCAAGATGCGATCTGTATGTTTGATGCGTACAGGGGCCTTAGAAGCTGGTGGACTATCGAGCCCCCATTCCCGGTATGGGATACTCCTTCCTCTAGCGGAGATCCCCTTAATGACTTCAGGATGGTTGGTGTTCTCACCACCAGAGAAGGTGATACCCTGATAGTATCTCGGGATGGCATCTATGATATATCGAGCAACAGAGAAGGAACTGGTGGTGGAACCGACTCAAGAGTGTATGGATCTTTTGCTGGACGGTTCGAGACGCCCCCAGAGGCGTCACCGACCGTCCGAAGAATAACCTCTATATCAGACAATACTGGATCACCGCAGCAAGTAGCTCTTGGGGGAGTTAGGGCTGATGAACAAACAACGCCTACTAATGGTATAGTTTTCGGTGCCGATAGCTGGGTCAATGCTGCTGCTCCAGATCCTAAGAAATTCCAGACAAGAAGTCTAGCCAGCAGGAGATTTAGTTTCTCTAGCCGGACTGATGACATAACCATAGAGCTGTCGGCAAAGGGTCCGAAATCTCGTATTGGCTTAGGCGATATAGTTTTGGGTGGTCAAGGCAAGGATAGACCATAATGGCGATTAGCAATGGGTCAGAAATAACCGTCAGTGATCTAAACGATCTGTTCGATACTACAGGCACCGTTGATATTGATACTGGTAGTGGGTCATCGGCTCAACCATCATTACTGGCGAGCCTTGAGACTGAGAACGATCAAGATGCTCATGTGTACCAGCTAAACTTTTGGGCGGATAATATCACAGCAACGTCCGATGGTACAACCAAGACTATTGTCTTCTTGCATCCAGGTGTAGCGGATATCCTTGCAGTGGGCCTAACCCAGACATCGGCTGGCACAAATAATGATGTTCTGAGCTTTAACATAGAAGGTCAATATACTGATCACCCAGAAATCATGCCTGATATTACTAAGCCTGCCCATTTCTTACTCACTGAACCTATAGACGTAAGCGTTACCGCCGATGGCGTTGCTGCAGTTCAGAGTGCGACAAGATATCTGCCGAACACTGATAGCGCTGGCAGCCTCGTGCCGAGACAAGTCCTTGTGTTTGACTTGTACGAGGCAAAAATAACTGCAACCGGAACAGGAGTTTATGACAGGATCCATGCATTCGTTCTTCTCAGGACATATAGGAGGATAGGCAAGTGAAAGTTGGACCTCCGCCATATCACTTCTTTGAGGGGACACTTGATCCTAAACACCTTAATGCGAACTTTAAGTACACTGCAGATCTCATTAACTACACTAAGGACAATAGATACTGCTTCTCCAATCTGAGACTTCCTTACTGGAATCCCGCTGCACCCAATGTATGGCATAGTGCCCAAGATGAGACCATGAGGTTTCTCATTAGGCCCCCATGCGATATAGATATTATATATGCATCTCTTTTCGTAAGAGATGCTGACGCGGTTGTAGCCGAGGGCGTCAAGATAGAATGGCTAATCGGAACAATAGGCTCAAGCTACGAGACTGGATTAGCACCCGTGAATGGGCCGAGCACCACATGGACCTATCTCTCTATGGATACTCAGAAAGATAATACCAAAGACATAGACGTGAATTCAAGGGAAGTCAGGTTAAAGAAAGACTCAATCTATTGCCTTCAGTGTACCATCAAGAGTGGAGTATTCACTGGATCGGGGGCCGACGATCAGTCAAGAGATGTATACCTAGACCTTATGCTCAGGACAGACAGGTTTGAGTCAACACCTACTGCTACCTCACCGTCGGATGTTACGGTAGAGGGTGTTACAGGGGGAGAAGGCGCTGTTACCGCATCTGCTACTGAAGGAGTATCTGGCAGGTATAAGACTCTGAATGACGCTAAGGCAGAAGTCATCGCCCCGAATGGAGAGGACAACATAAAGGCCGAGTGTTATGTCTCATGGAACATAAGTACCACTGGAGGGCCAGATGCAAGCTCAAAGTTCCGTCTTCCCTTGGTCAGCAGTGATGCGAAAACTCCTATAGGGGATACGACAAGACCAATCTTAGAGAGAAGGCAAGTGAGGCGAGTATCTGGTAATGTCAATAGCACTGATGGTGTTCAGATTCGGGCATCAGGAACCGGAAGTGTCAATACCGGAGTATTCGATGCGGGCGGCACAAGTTCTGATGGAGCTAAGGTTGCCGTCTTGAGTTTACCAGGGATGTCTACTGATACGGAGATATTCGATGATATTGACGGTAGCGATCTGGACCTGAGCAAGGCCGGAGCGGCCCCATGGGACACACCAGGTAATGATTATATGGTTGCTACCTATGTCAACTCAGCGACAATTAATGCGAATACTAGAGTATATACCATAGTATGGTATACTTAGGAGACAGATATGGCATACATTGACCCCTACTTCAAGAAAAAGAAGAAACGAGGAGTCTCGGAAACGAGACCCAGTGTTCTTGATGGTCAGGAGCAAGCCGCTAGAGACATGGCTGGAGGAGCCCTGAAGGCTCCTAGAGCCATTCCTACGACTGGACCAGTGAACCCCAGCATGGGGCCGAAAGCCACTAAGAAGCCGCCCATGCAGCCCGTAGGGCCTTATGTGCCAGGACAGACAATGGGGCAGGGAATGCAACAGCAAGGGCAGGAGAGGAATGCTCCAGTAGACCCGAGGCCGAGATGGGCTCGACCCACTGGTGGATCAAGCTCAAGCATGACGGAGGAGGAAACGGCAGAGGAAGACAGAAGGAGAGAAGCGGGAGGGGATGAAGGAGAGGAGTATCGCAGACGTAGGGATGCCGACTGGAGAAGGCAAGAAGAACATCGTCGTGGGCAAGAGGCTCAGTATGGACGGGAAGACCCACCACCGACAGAAACACCCCAACAAAGCCCGTATGGCGAAAATCTTCCTGGGCGAAATATTCCTGGTGAAGGAGCAACTGGCGGAGTCAGCGATGCTCGCGGCAGACTACCTGGCGATCCTGGTTACGGACTTGGTGACCCCGAAGGCCCATCCCAGGCAGACAGAGAGTTCTGGAGAGAAGCAGCCCTTGGCCGCCTTAGGGGCGGCGGGGGCTTTGGCGTATCGACAGGAGCACAGATCTCACGCGAGGCAGCTATGGCTACTGAAGCTGCAGCTAGGGAAGAGACAAGAGCTAAGGTAGATGAGGATAAACTGCTCGGTCAGAGGCTAAATGTCATGTCTATGGCTATGACGCGGGAACTTTCTCAGGAGGATACCGATAGAGCCCTAGAGATACTGAGAACCGATGGTGTAGAGGCCGCTGCGGAGTTCATAGTTTCGGCGTCTGCTTACGAACCTCCCGGCAAAGATCCTGTACCTGAGCCCGGACCTGCTCCCGATGCCGAACCTGTGCCTGGCGCACCGCCTACTCCTGATGCTCCATCGGGTCGAAGGACAATACTCGAAGATCTGGGGGATCCTGGGTCATGGGATTGGGGCGGTATTGCGTCTGGGGTAGTAGAGCTTTCCTTCCTTGGACTTCCAGTTTCGATGGATTTAGTGCTTGATTTGGTAGCAGGTGTTAGTAGGGGAGAAATAAAGACCGAAGAAGACTTCATAGCTGCTGCAGAAAATAGTATCAGAGATGGTTTTGGTGCCAGAGCATTATGGGAGCTTGTAGACTATGTGGCCCAAGGCGGTAGAGATGCAGGCAATTGGGTTAAGAGTAGGTTCGAACCAAGGAGTTAATCATGGCTAGAAGACCATCACTAGATTACGCTGCTGGTGGCATCATAGACCAGCTCAGGCAGCAAAGACGAGAAGAAGATCAAGGCCGAACTCAGAGGCTTAATATGGCCATCGCTGGCATTATTAAGGGTCTGCAGACAGGCGGCCAACTATGGGAGAAGCAGCAGCAAAAGAAACTTGCTGAGCTTAAGGAGCTTGCCCCCATGGCTGCGTATGACGCATCCCAGAGGTATCCCATGGCCGGTGAGTCTCCCTTGGGTGCCTATGAGGCACCTAAAGGGCCAGAAGCTCAGGACGTTAGGAGTCGAGACCCTATCGAGGCGATTAGGCCCACGGCTCCTCCAGTGCCAAGAGTCCCAAGGGAAACGCCAGAAGCCTTAAAGGAAAGGCTGATGCTGCAGAGCGACGTAGATACATTCCTGGGGAAGAAAGAGGAATTGTCACCAGGGGGCGAGGATAGGGCTGTGGAGTTTCTTGGTTGGGACCCAGGCGTGGTAGAATCCTTTAAGGATCAGGACAAGGATTTTGTGCCTCCACCCGACAAGAAGCACCGACGACCCATACCAGCTCCTCGCTATGAGGCCGCTCCCCCGGCACCTCGTCGACCATCGCCTCCTCCTGTCACTGGACCAGCGCAGACGAGAAGGCAAGTGACGCCAGAAGAATGGGACAAAATAGTTTCCGATACTGCAAGTGAGGCAAGGGATACATTTACGAGAGAAACTGCAGATAAACTTGCCGCACAGCTTGGTGTTACTCGTCAAGAGGCATTTAGGGCGATTGCATTAGCCAGGTTTGCTCAGATGCAGACACAAGCGGTGAGAAAGCGAAAGGCCCAAGAGGATGAACTCGGCCATGGACGCGCCATGGAGTTGGCACGAGTACCCGCCCGAGGAAGAGTGTTAGAGGCTGGAATTAAGGCTGAGGGCAGTCTATCGGAGGCTAAACTCAAATCGCTAACGGATAAAGCAGTTGCATGGATAGGGAAAAGGGAAGCGGAGGAAGTCGAGAAAATAGTAGGAGACTGGCATAGGGATGTTGCTCGCACTGAGGGCGACGCAAAGATTGAAGCAGCTAGAGCCAAAGGTAGTCCAGGGTCTCAAGCGTCCTCCATCTCCTACAAGACGATGTTAGGACTCTTTAAGATGTCAAAGGGCATAACAGAGAAGATATTCTCTGGTATTGAAATGGATGAGCCGTCGGCAAAATTATTAAGGCAGCAGGCCGAATTTTTCCACTCTGAAGGTTTGCGCATGTTGAATGAGCTTAGGGCTGCTGACCCAGGGCTGACTGAACGTGTGTTGGCAACCGACACGGAACTTGTTGGCTACCTCGATCAGATGTCGATAGAGAATCCGAAAGTCCGTGCTCTCGGAGAAAAGACAGACCAAGCTAAGGACGTTGTAGGGCATTAGACATGGCTCGTTTAGGTCTACTCCCACAGTTCTCTCCGGGTGATGTCCTTCTCAAGGGAGACCCCGAGAGAGAACGTAAACTTCAGCCGCTTGAAGGCAGGGTGCAACAAGCACCTGCCATCGAGCAGCCGACAGTAGGACCCCCTGCACCTGAACCTAAGCCGGCCCCACCTCTCTCTACGCTGCTTCCCACCTCAGGGGAGAGGTCGGAGAGGAGAGAAGAAAAGCTACTTAAGGGTGATATACCGAACCTCGTTAAGACCGCAAAAATCACCGATGAGATAGGCGAATATATTGGTACGGACGGGATGAAGAAGCAGCTATGGGATATATTCCCAGAACTCGCTTTCGGTACAGCAATGGGCGCTGGAGCGGCATCAATGACTCCATTTCTGGGCCTCGCGGCACCAGCGGTGCCGGTAGGAATTGGCGCACTTCTTCTGTATCAAGCCGCCGAAACCGCTTATGATTATGTGACAAAGGATAAGTATGATGGAGACCAGTGGAACGTATTTAAGGAACTGACCAAGAACGCGGTCGCTAAGTTTTCTGATGACCCCGATACCTGGGAGAGATACGTTGGTTACCCTAAGTTCAGCGAAAAAGAGCTATCAGAAATAGCAAAAACAGACCCAGAGTTGTCTCGAATAATCAGGCAGGACCAACAAGGAACAATAGAATACATTGAGAACACATCCAAGGAGCTGGCATCTGGTCTTGGTTCGTTGGGCATGATGGCCGCCGCCGAAGGTCGAGATTCCGTCAGGGATATCATAGATGGTAAACCGCTTGGTGCGGTTTACGGCGCGTCTAATGTCGCGACTGTTCTGGCTCTCGGAATGGCCGACACAACGAAGAGATTCCAGAGAGAAGGACTGGCCCTGTTCCGAAGAGACCCGTTGCTTGTCTTTACGGGGTTGGCTGGTGCCAAGATAGCAGCCAAGGGATCGGTGGCCGGTATTAGCGCAACCGCGAAATCAATGCCCGCGTTGCCCAGGGTCACGGCAGGGCCAAGTCTTATTCCGAAAATAAGGCCAGGTGGAGGAGAGGGGACTTTCGGTATACCCGTTCTCGGGGAGGCAGTTGGCGCTCTGGGAGAAGGAAGAAGGCAAGCAGTTAGAGCTGAGAGGTTGCAAGCTCAGGCTCAATCAATAGTCCCTAAGGTCAAAGGAGCCGCAGAGTATGCCATACGGTCTATACCCGACAGCGTAATAGACCTCATCCCATCTATTGGTGGGACCTGGAGCAAGACAAGGCTATTGCAATGGTTCGTTGACCCTCATCAGCCTCTCTCCAAGGAAGTGTCTGATATAATCAACGACATACAGAACATGGAGACCGCCGAAAAGTCGGCCCTCAATAATGCCCTCGCTCCTATTATAGGAAACTTGACCAGGCGCAAGAAGGAGATCCTTGAGCAAGCATTAACTCAGAGCGAGTCTCAGATTCCAGCCAGAAGGGTGTACCAGAGAGCGGCAAAAGAAGCCAGGCGAAGCGAAGACGCATTGGCGAAGATTGATAGGTCGATCAATAAACTTACCAGCCCTGATAACGTGCTGAGAGATCCGCTGATTACCCCCCTGCAGCTAGATAAACTATATAAGCAAAGAGACGTTGCGAAGGCAAGGGTACGAGAGAGACAACGTGCGCTCGATGACATTATGAATGAGTATCTGGGCAAAACCAAGACCCCGGAGATTGAGTTCTTCTATGCCGGGAAAAGCCTTAGTAGCCCTGACTTCTGGGCTGGATTCGCCAGTGAAGCCAAGCCCAGGGGTGCAGCCAAACGACAGGTCCTAGCGATGGACCCCGAAAAGCTATCGTACAAGATAGCCCCTGTTGCTACGCCAGAAGAGGCATTCTTCCAGCAGGGAGCCGGTGGCAGAGCCCCTATGACATGGGACAGGAAGAGCGATCTGCAGTCTATAGCCAATGAGGCTCTGGCCATAAGGAAGCTCCATCTCAAGTTTGGCCAGAAAGCACTTAGCGTACCAGGCAACGAGGCTGGTACGCCCCTCATGACGGCAGAGACCATCTTGAGGAATATAGACTCATACTCCCATGTCAGGTACAGGAGACCGTTCAAGGGACCGGCGGAGGACACTAAGGCTGGACTCTATGAAGCAGAGAGATGGGCTGGACCGCTTGGGCAGGAGGTGGTTCAGGCTGCCGGGGTCACAGCGAAGGGACAACCGACAGCCGGTGCCTTGAGAGAGGCCAGGGCCAAGTATCACCTTACGAGAGAACAGCAAGAGAAGGCTGGTGCGTTACGTGGGCGGCACGTCGGAGACAATACCATCCTCGGCCTTAACCGTACTTCAGAAAGCGTTATGCGTTATGACTTGTTCAACAAGCTAAGCGACACCGACGCTTTTGTTTCCCCCCAGGCTCTTAAGAAGATGAGTGCTGCGGAGAGAAACAAGATAAAGGGAGAGTACACCCTGGTTCCCAATGTTAATGTAGGGGGATCAAAGTACACTGGCATAAAGAAGTTTGGTGCCCTGTCTGGTGGATACATGAAACCAGAGGCGTATCGAATGATCATGAACTTCACCGATCACATGGAGAGATGGTGGCAATATAATCTAGTAAAGGGATTGCAAGACTTCACCTCTATAACCAAGGGAAATCTCGTCGTAAATAATCCGGCGAGTCACTTTAATGCCCTGCATTCATACGGTATGATGCAGGTGGTTCATGGAGGAACCCCAGCCGACATGATATTGGGGGCAAAGTCACTGGTCCAGAACGATAAGTTCCGCCAAGCCCTAGAGAAAGCGGGCGGCCTTTCTCCAGGGGGCCGGTACATCGACAGCAACTACTTCGACATATCAAGACCGTTTCTCATAAACTTATCGAAGGGAAAAGACCTAACCAAGGAGTACGCCAAAGCAATGGCTGAGGGGGCAGTCTCTGAGAACCTGCTCAATGATGCAAGGATGGCAGTCAGGGATATGACGGGAGAATTAAAGTCAGCACCGCTCCGCACCTCTGCGAGACTGGCGAGCAATGTGCTTTCCCTCGGCCCAATAATGCCGAAGTTATATTCGGGGGCAGACGCAGCGGCCAAGATGGCTATCTTCCGCAGGTCAATGAAGCGATTAGCCAAAGAGAACAATCTCAGTGTTGATGCTGCACTTAAGGACAAGTCGATAGTCTCCACGGGCATGATGCAGATGCGGGAAATGATGTTCTCGTATGATAACTTACCATTTGCCGTGGAGTTCAATCGTCGCTTTGGGCCAATGGCGTTCCTATCATTCCCATTCCGGGCTCTCCAAGTAGGACTTGACCTCCAGACCACCAAGCCGATGGGCACCCTCATGGCGCGAGAAGCATGGGACGTGTACTGGAAGGACTACCTAACCGAAGAAGACCGAGAACTTCTTGCATTCCAACCCCTTCACGAAAGAGGCAAATCATTCATCATACCTGGTACGGATGGTACGATGATGAGCCTTAAATACGCTGACCCCTGGGGGGCTAGTCCTGTATGGGAAGCATTCGGAATGGGGCCAATGAGCTTTGGCGCGAAACAGCATTTTGGGGAAGGAATATTCGGAACCGGGATAATGAAGCCAGCCATGGCGGGGCCGGTAGTTCCGATCTCGACCTTGATGCTGGGATTCGACCCTCAGAGATGGAGGGGTCTGTCCGAGCTGGGCTCCGACAACAAGGAAAATATAGGCAAGAGAGTGTCTCTGGCGCTGGCAAGCATGGGTGGGGGTTACCTCTACTGGCTGACGCAAAGACTCCCTATGGCACGGGCAGGAGGAAGGGTGCCGCGAATAACACAACAGTTGACAACCAATCAGATAATCGGAAGAATGTTTGGGCTAAGGATAAGCAAGGGAGAGACAAAAGTGGTCAAGGCCCAGGTAAGAAATGCGTTCCAGGGTCACATAAGTAACCTAAAGAGGCAATATAAGACGGACATAGCTGCCCTTGGGCCTAATCCGAACAAGGAAGAAAAAGCCAAACTAAAGGCCGTATTCAAGGATGAAGTATGGAAGACAAAAGAAACCTTATTCAGACTGCTAAACCCGAATAAGTTCTATGGTGGATTCTAATGAAACTCAAGGAAATCAAAGACCTGATGCCGTTCGAGTGCTCGCCCAATGCCAAGCTACTCTTGATCAGCATATCTTTTTCCGGTGGGAATGATATCAATCCCTACTCAGCCGGTAATAATGCAGCTATGACTAACCCGGAAATACACCAGGGGCTAATCGAGCTAAAGAATAAGAAGCTCATCAGACCTGGTACACAGGAAGCACTCGTTTCCTTAAAGGATAAGAAATGACCATGGAATCCTTCTTGCTCTACTTCGCAGTGGCATTGAGCATCGCCAATGCCCTCTTCCCGGTTGCTAAGGCCATCGTAAAGAAGACAAAGACCAAGACCGATGATGAGATACTCGAAGTTCTCGAAGAGGCACTCAAGGCAGCCAACGCACTGAAGCCAAGAAAAAAATGAGCAGATGTAAGGATATCGATAGACTCGAAGAACCATTTAGATCAGCCATTAAGTGGCTGATCTACATGCTAGACCGAGAAGGTATCCCTCTCATGCTGTTCGAAACCTGGAGAAGCCATGAAACCCAGGAAAAATACTACGCCAGGCGAGTCACCAGGGCTCGCGCTGGCGATAGCCCCCATAACCATGGGTTCGCTGCTGACTTTGTGCTGGATAAGGAAAAAATTGATCTGCCACTTAAGGAATGGCGTGGCAAGATGGTGCCCGATGCTTGGGACACAACCAAGAAGTCCTCTATCGAAACATGGGGTAAGTACGGAGAACTAATAGAGAAGCTAGGTCTTACCTGGGGTGGAAGATGGTACTTCAGGGACCTGCCCCATGCAGAGCTGACTGGCTGGAAGAAAGAAATGATGGCCACCACCAAACCATCCCCGGACATAAACGAATGACCGGCCACCCGTAAGGGGCACTTCATTTTACGGCGGCGGAGGAAACCGCCGAGCTAATAACATTCCTCTGCATGCAAGTTAGACATCTCCTGATCCATGATGAACGAAGTCATCATAACATGCAGCTCACCACCAGTCATGATGGTGATCTCATCGTAGGAAGTAAAGGCATTAGACTTGGTAAAGACCCATGTAGCAATGGATGCCTCTGAGAGTTCCAGAGAGGCGTCAGATTCGGTTATCGGTGGGTTCCGGTAGGATTGCCCTGGTTCGTCCGTAAAGAGCACCAGATAGGCTTGTGCGTCCTCTCTCCACCCTATGCCCAGATTGTCCGGTGCATCATGGAGGGCATCATAGCTTGGCTCATCTCCCGCATTGTTGATGAATATGGTGGTTAGTACGGGCAAGAAGTCCTCTGCTATCATGACATCAGCCACAAGTTCTGGTTGTGGGTTAGATACGTTGGCATGAGGGAGGATCACCAGCCCAAACTGGTGGTCCTCATCTCCGATATACCTTGACACATAAAGATCCATCGCGTCAAGCGAGTCTCCTAACATACCACCCATGCTTCCAGATACATCAAGAATGAACACGGTGTCAGTAGTGGTCTCCAGTCCATCGTCCACTAACCCATTGCAATCATTATCTATTCCGTCACACATTTCTGTGGTCGGCATCTTCTGCCCGACGCACGTTTCCTCACCGCTCATGCAGAATATCATCCCAGCATGGCAATCACCATTCATGAGGTCCTGGGTGTCCCCATCGTAGCAAAACCCTATGATCTCGGCGGTATCTACCTCACCATCACAGTCATTATCAAGCCCATCGCATACTTCTTCTTCAGGGCCGACACTTCCGACGCACTCCCAATCACCAAGCGTACAGGTTACCAGACCAGACTGACAAATACCGATATCAGTACCACATACCCCATCAGCAGGCAGGCCATTATCAATCTCACCATCACAGTCATTATCAATGTTATCACACACCTCAGTGGCCGGTAGAACTTGGTCCCTGCACTCAATCAGAATGTCGCCATCGCATACAGACTTGCCCATCTCACATATCCCAACGCTGGCCGTGCCGTCAGGTCCCAGGTAGCACTCTGCATTGCATACGGTGCCCCGAAGAGTGATCTGGTCTTCGCATGACATGAGTAACAGCAACAGAGCGGCTAGTCTAAGCATCGCCTTCCGGCTTTCCCTTTGCGCCAACGATGGTACATCCCAGTAGTTCCTTGGCCATCTTTATGACCGGCAAAACTTCTCTTAGCGGTATACCGTTCCTCCTCAAGATCCCCATCTCCCCCGTCCCTATACTGATCGTCTTCGTCTTCTTCTTCCCAGGCGTCTTCTCCGTCGTCCCAATAGTCGTCTTCGTCGTGTTCCCAGACTCCTCGACATGACCTCCTGCTGAGAGCTTTCTTCTTGCAGGCATGACTTCCTCCCCGTCTATTATGCGCGTGTACGGCAAACCAGTTCCTACTCATTGAATGCAACCTCGTATAACCAGACGAGAAACCATACCCAGGTAGCGCTACCAAGCACAGTTATCAGATTCTGAAGTATGTAGTCTTTCTTATCCATTACGCTTCTCCTTCCGGCATCGTGAACCTGTACTCAGGCCCAGGATTGTCCAAGTCTTCTATCCTTACCAGCCCCTTATCAAGCTCCTCGGAAAACTCCTCTATCAGGGGTGGCGTGTATTCCTTGGCTATCTCATCGCCCACCTTGATACCAAGACGAACCGCTTTGACGATCTTCTCCTTGTCAACGGATCCCTTAGACTTCTGAGCCTTGAGTATGAGCATGCTCTGCATATCGCACATCAGCTTGAGCAATACCCTGGACGATGCTATGCATACATCGAGGTGGAGGGCCAGATCCAGTGCGGTAGGCACCGGATACGCAGCCACAAGATTGGCCTTCATCGCCCCAATCATTCTCTCCCTCATCATGTCTGCCATGATCTTGGCCATGGCAATGGACTTCTCCTCGTCGAGAACTATGCCCTCATCAGACTCACTTTTTTTTCCGAACATTCTTGACCTCCTCCCAGAACTCTATAGCCTTATCAATCATTTCCGCATGCAGAAATGGGTCGGCCTTAAGACTGTAGGACGGCCAGTCAACGGTCTCATCCTTGAAGTGAGTAGGGTCACAGTATACCTGACCACCACATAACACAGCAAAATCCCACCTATCCAGCCCTGTCAGAAGCATGTAGTATTGCCCCTGGATAATCCACGTGTCATCTAACTTATTAAGAATGTACTTCTCCTTGAATGCGTTGCTAGTCTTTACCTCCAAGCCATGCGATAACCCCCCGGTAATACGCATGATTTTATTTCCGTTACGATGTTCCGTCCGGTATCTATATCTCTTATCAGCGTACACGAACCTATCAGGAGTACCGGCTAAGAAGTCATAGTCAGGGTGGACCACTACCGGCCCAGGGAGTAGCCCATCAGCTACCTCCTGAGCCGGGTCCATCAGACGACAATCGTTCTTCTCTGCGTAGGCAATCGCCACGGGGTCCTCAAGCCTACGTCCCCACTCCATCTTGTAGTAATCCTTAGGGCCAGGGTCAGCTCGCGCATAATAACCTAAGACCTGATCTCTTGATTGGTACTTATTGACACCCATGATCGATGTCATCGCTGTCCCACCGATCCTAGTTCTTCTTCCGAAGTCTTCTACGAATAACATACTACCTCCACTTGTCTATAATTGATTCTAGTAACATCTCGCATCCCATAAAGAAGAAAGAAGCAATGGCAATCCCACCGAACACGACGAAGGCTACCTCGAACACGTTCTCGGTCATGACTTCTTCCTCTTCTTCTCATCTGGCGTGATGGCGCTAAGCTCCCACCATGCCTTACATGCCCTACCATCTGACCCGTCCTGCACCCTAAGCACAACCTGGAAGGGTTGAGCTTCACGTCCAGCCTTCACTCTAATGTAGACGTTGTTACGCCACAGGTCTACGTCTTCTGGTTGTCTTCGATTAACCATTCCGACCAGCCCATCGATGGCCCCGTATAGAGCACCCGAGCCACGCAAGGCGTTGCCAGGTGTGTCCTGGTCCTGGGATGTAGGCTTGCGTAGATGGTGAGTAAGGAGCACCGTAGCACCAGTGGAGTCCCGAACATCTCGGATATTATCGCATAGCAAAGAGATCCCCTTGCTATCGTTCTCCTCTGCAGTATGGGCATTCCTCATTGGGTCTATGACGATGAGCGCACATTCAGGCACGTTGTCCTTAACCGACTTGATGAGCCACTCGATGTCGCTATAGTCAGTGAGGTCAAGCCCTCTTCTGAATCTGAAGAACATCGGTAGCTTAGCCAGGTCATCCTCGTACATTCCCTTGGCTCTGCCTAAGGACCTCATCCTCGCGTACACATTATGCTGTGAGTCTTCGAGCATGATCATGGCAACGGACCTCATCTGCCCATTGGTGGCGAAGCCCTCGCTCCCGAAAGCTGAGGTTCCCGATGCTACAGAGAGACCCAGCTCAAGGGCGAGCCAAGACTTTGAGGTCTTGGGCTCTCCCCCTAATACAACAAATGTCTTATCCTCCATTATTCCCTGCACCAGCCACTTGATAGGTGGTGGTGGAACCGAGAAGAACTCATCTGCTTTTACGAATGTGTTATGCACGATGGTGTCCTTCCTGTCCTTTCTCGCACTCCGTACCTCTTCTACCGACTGATAAATATCAATCGCATCTCCCACTGTCATCGCTTCCATCATTCCTCCTTATGTAGTCTCTAACCCTGTCTATGACTATGTTCTCTATCTGCAGCACTCTCTGTCTCGATATTCCTAACAGCCTGCATACACTTACTTGTGTGAGTCCCCTTCCGTACCTCAAGCGAAAGATGTCCCACTGTCTCGGTGACGATAGCTGTTCTGCTAACGTCATGACACGCTCGAAGTCCATCTTCACTAGAAGATGTTCTTCGTACTCCTGAGCATTGTCGAAGAAGCATCTGTCCCATGGCTCTTCCTGCTCACCCTCAGTTTCGTTGTGAGGTCTTACGGTAGCGTAAGACCTTCTCATCGGAGACTCATGCTTGTCATGCTTCTCGAACTCTCGAAGCAAAAAGCCCCACATATATATGCCGACAAACGTACTTATGCGATTGTCCATGGCAAGATTAAATTTCTGAAGCCCCCTGATGAGACCAAGATGGGCAACGGATAACAGGTCCTCTCGGCTGCCCGTGTAGTATTTAGGCACCCTCATCCTGCGAACCGTGTGTATCGCCAGCCACATATTGTCCTCGATCAGTAACTTGAGAACATCCTCATCCCCGGTCGATTGATATACCTCAAGAAGTCCTCTTTCCTCTTCCTTGGATAGCCTGTTATTATTGATCTGGAGACTATCAGGTATGACCCCGGCCCAATCGTAGGCCGGGGTCGAGAACTTAGAAGGGGAGGGCTTCTGCTTCTGACTGTTCGGTAATAGCATCACGTGCTTTTTTCGCCTTGCCATCTGCTTTCAGTCCTCCTCCGAGAAAGGTGACGCTATCAGCAACCAGCTTAGCCTTGCTGCACTTCACGCCATCTTTCTCATATCGATCAACCGCAATCCTTCCCTCAACGGCCACCATCTGACCCTTGGTGAGGTACTCGGCACACGCTTCCGCTGTGCGTCCGAACACCGACACCGGAAGGAAGATAGTGTCGTCACCATGAGACTTACTACTGTTCTTCCCTGATGGTATCGCAACCAACAGGTCGGTAACAGCGATGTCGCCATCGTCACGCTTACTCTTGATGTACTTAAGACCAATCTCAGTACAGATTCTTCCGATTACTACTGCCTTATTTAGTCCTGCCATTCGCTAACTCCTTTTTTCTGGCCAATGCCATTGTCCTTAATTCGGATCTATGTTCCTCCGGTAGTGACTTAACGTCGTCACTACGCTTCGCTAACACTGCATCAAGATCAACCTTTGACCCTACTGCAGCTATCTCCTTGGCTACCTCCTTTAATATCTTATTCGTAACCCTGGTAGACACCTTGCCCTTGGCATCGTGCCCGCCTGAGTGTAGTGGGTTGTCCTTCATATAGAGAGAGTTCCCGAACTGGTTCCCGAAGGTGCGGAATGCCCGCTTCATCGCATCGGTGATGGCCTCCTTATGGGAAAGCTCCA
>Ga0209756_1000632_pt1 | contig 34320 bp, 47 predicted proteins | sample ETNvirenome_6_85_FD_184071 | JGI IMG/M metagenome (GOLD analysis project Ga0209756, IMG submission 184071) | Marine viral communities from the Pacific Ocean - ETNP_6_85 (SPAdes) (version 3) | ecosystem: Environmental > Aquatic > Marine > Oceanic | place: Pacific Ocean | collected 2013-06-19 | reverse complement strand
ATCGGAGGAATCCCCGAGTGGCCATCTGCCTGTATCTTGGGTTTTGGGAACTGTGCTTGGGCCTCCGGTATAAAAGCGTATTTTAGTCTAACCTGCCTTATTCTCGCCCTATTCACGTGCGCTTTGACGCGACGGTATGCGTTTGCGTTATAAAAAATAGCGAAAAATTTGGCGTCGTGATGACTATGTATTGTAGAAAGGGGCGCACGATGTTATCGTTGAATATATTATTATTTTCGTTTATGTTTGTTTCCATTATGCTTGCGCTCTTTATGGCTTGGAAAAATCATCAACGTTTTAAGGAAAATGTCCGGGTTTCGGGTGAGCTTGATACTATTTTGCATGGGGCCATAAAAACTCTCGAGAAAAAGAGGGCTGCGGCGACGCGGTCCCACCAACTACACAAAAATTATACGGAAAATGATCTGGAGGATATTAATTCTCCGGAAATGTTGTCTACACTTATAACTGTAATGGTTCACAAGTATGGTATGGCAACATTAAGTCTTGCTGATTTTAAAAATATCTCGAATGATGATTTCGTATCCATTTATGTCGATACCAAAACAAACGAGCTGATTTTATCGCTGAATCAAAATTTGCAAGACATCGACACTATGGGGCTATCGGCACTCAATCCCAATACTGACGACACCTTCCACTAAAGTTTTGCCTAAACCTCTTATGATGTCTGGAGATCTTATACAATCCCTTAGGGGTGACCGTTTGGGCATCGTTATAGAGATTTTTGGAGACCTCGATCCCGAGAACCCTTGGGTGAGGGTTCGTTGGACCACGCCTAATAATACTTTTGAGTGGTGTAAGCGTAGTGGGTTATTACTGATCCCAAATAAAAAGGAGGACACGAAGTCCTCCTTTTCTGGCGCGGCTAGTGAAAGTGGGAGTTTATGAATCGCGCCATAGGTTGTTCGATGCGAACTTGAGCACTTCTTCGGCAGAGCTTTCGCTATACCCATAATTATCAATAAGTGTCTGTACCATTGCATTGAACTTCTTTTGCTGTTTGTTGTCACGGCTTTTGCTTTTTGTTACAATTCGCGAAATGTCACGAACTGATGAAACCAGCTTACTTTCCACCGCCTCTCTTAGGGGGCCGTAGGAGCGCCAATCGATTACTTCGCCTCGACGAAGTTTAGCAAACATATAGGATGTGATGTCGGCCCTGAAGTTGTTCTTTGCTGAACCCTTAATACCAATTTGTTCTTCGATCGACTGCAGGAACTTCTCGTCTGGTTCCATATCTTCGTTGGTAACATTGTCTTTGACATTAGTGTTATTAACGAATGCCTCGGCGTGATCCAAGTAGTTATTAAATAATGACTCGGCCTGCTCTTCATAGGCGGTGACAAAAGCCTTTGTAATCTCTTTCTCAAGGATTGCAAGATACTCTTCGTGGAGTGTCTTCTGTAAGAACTGGAGACAGTGAGTCCGGACGTCAGGGTTGACGATCTGTTCCTTAACTTGTTTAATAAGTGAGTCACGAATAGAAATGGGGGTAATCATATTCTTCGTAGAGTCTGCCAATGCTGCGTCGATTGCTTTCATAATAAAGCGAGTGGAGATTCCGGTCATTCCTTCATCTTCCACTTCGTCTCTAAGGTCCTTAATATCAACTTTCTTGATGAACCCCTTCTCAACAATCTCTTCACCATTATAGATCTTCATCTTGGTGAGGGGGTCGACCTTGGCAGAGGGCTTAAGTCTTGAGAGAACCGCGAACATGGCTGCAATCTCTAGAGTGTGCGGTGCAATGTGGTAATCATAGTCTGACCTTGCGATAAGCTTCTCATAGATCTTAACTTCCTGCTCGTACTCTAACGTGTAAGGAATGTTGACACGGACAATACGATCAAGAATGGCCTCATTCGTGTGCTCGGACTTAAACTTGTTCCACTCTGCTTCATTGCAGTGAGCAAGAATAACGCCATCAAAATAAATCATTGCCTGTTTACCGGGGGAAGGTACATTCTTCTCCTGGGTTGCTGTGATCATAGTGTGAAGGAACTCGATCTCATTTTTGAACACCTCGACAAACTCAACGATGCCACGGTTGCCGACGTTGAACGCGCCATTAAGGCTTAGAACTCTCGGATCATCCTCAGGGTAGAGGTCGAGCTTAGAGATATCTTCTGAGCCAATCAAGAGGCTTGTATCCTGTGTGTTGGGGTCCATGGGAGGGACAACGCCAACGCCCTTACGGCCTCGGACTGAGAACGCGGTCTGCGTGATCGGGAACTTAGTGTAGTCGCCGCCGTATTCATTTATTAGACGATGACGACACAAGGGACAGAGGTCGCCTTCAATCTTCACGCCGTATGCCTCGGAGAATTCATCTCTTAGCGTACGAGGAATGAGATGAAGCGGCTCTTCCCGGATGGGGCAACCCTCTAGAGTATAGATAGGATCACATGCTTCGAGCGCTGTCTTAATGTGCTCAATGAGAGCCGACTTTCCAGCACCTACGGGACCCAACAAGAGGAGCACCTGTCGGCTCTCTTCACCCTTCATAGCCGCGGAGTGGAGGAATCTCATCACCTTCTCTAAGGGTCGCTCCATACCGAAGAACTGACTTGAGAAGTAATCGTATACTCTTACTGGTTCTCCGTTGAACAGCTGATTGCACCGGTGATCTGTTTCATCTAGAGTCTTCATACCGCTCGACAGGAGCTGCCTGTAAAGCCTCTTATGAGCCAGTACAGATATGTCAGGATTTTTTTCCAACAATAAGAGATAGTCTGCTAAGACGCCTTCAAATTTCTTCTCTGTCTTGCTCTCTCTGTGTGCTTTCACACTTTTTAAAAACTTATTTGTTGTGGTCATAATTTAAAACTCCCATATCTCATTTTCCACTATCGAGACTAATCTTACGTCGTCGCCCCAAAGAGTACTAATATGCTTATGTACTTTATTAGCATAAGCTAGTTCTAGGTCCCGGCCGTCGTGCTCATGCACAAGCGACAAAGTATTATTCTTCTCTATCTCATCTACATAAACAACCGGCACTCGATTGAGGCCAATGTTGTTTATCATTTCATCTCGGACTGCTTTCCAGCCGCCCTCGTCAGATATGTCATCTATTGTAATTGCTTTCTTCTCTTTTTTAAAGGAATAACTAAAGTAATTATTCTCTCTCATAAATTCTTCATCTAGGTAAAAACGTAAGAATGATATATCGTTATGTACTTCTCTAATTATCATTGCTTCTTCCATATTGCCCTCTTCAATTATTTTTTCAAACAATTTATAACCCAAGTGATAAGGGTTTAGTTGGCCTAAGTGTGGCCGGACAACTTGGTTGTGTAATTTTATAAACGGCAAATGAAGATTGTCAGGAAGATTGAGTTCATTAAAAATCTTATAATGTATTGTGCATGCCCAGCCTTCGTTCATTACTTTAGTTAAAGCTTGTGGGATAAAATACTTTGAGCTTTCCTCCACGATAAGGATCAAATTCCGCTCCCACTCTTCTAGATGTTTGCTGTGCTCGGCAATAAATCGTAATAGATTATATTCTGGACGAAGAGGTACCTTGTGAAGATTCGGCTTGTAGTTCTCGTCCTTATTCATTTTCTTTCTTTCGATCTCTAAAATTTGTTTCCGGGACTTGTATTTAATTCCAGGAAAGCGTGGCACTTGATATTTGATTGAATGCGCTGCGTCGAGAATGGTTTCGACGCGCTCAACTCCAATTGACGGATCCTCGATAAGCTTACGAACATACTTTGCTGCTGACTTGAAGCTGTCAATAATGTTGTTAGGATTAGTATCCGTGAACATTCGATTTTGCTTAAAGAAATCCGAGTGACCCACACAGTGTGCCATAGTGAGAATGTGGACATAGAGGGCATTCTCTCTCATTAAATAAGCAATACTGGGGTTTGAGTTGATGATCATCTCGTAGGGCAGGCCCGTCTGTCCCGCATTATAAAGTGTATGTGTACGCTCGTACTCTTTACCATAGGACCAGTGCCTGTAGTGTGTTGGAAGCCCAACATAGGCCATGGCACCTAACATCTCTTGGTAGTCAATGATCTCATAATCGATGGGGTGCCAATCGAGGCCCATATCGCCGGCGATCCGGCATATCTTTTCGTCCCAAAGAAGTAAATCTGATTCTGTCCAGTCGCTCATACTACCTTCCTCCCCCGAAAAGCTTACTAAACGCTTTCCAGATATGATCTGTTTGTCCTATCATAACTTTTTTGAATTCGGTGTCGCAAAGTGGTACCAATTTTGACCATAAGTTTTCCATTTCTTCGTTTTTCCAGGCGGAGAAGCTGGGCCACGGGTAAGCGCTGGAGGTTTGGTCTTCGCCGGGCTCTGCAAAATTACCATAGTGCTCATTTATTTCGCAATAAGCTGTTAGTTGGCTTATATCTTTTATTTTTTTGAACAAGTCAATACACTTTTCGTTGTCAGAAGACCAGTTCTCGCCGTCGCCGCAATAAAAAGAATAGATATTCCAAGTATTTGGGTGATATTCCTTAGAAATAATGTCGAGTTCGAGGCTTAAACAGCTAGAGACAATTGTTCCACCATAAGTGCCCACTTTAAAGAAGTCATCTTCGCTTACTCTCTTGGCTTCAGTAGAGTGAGAGATAAATACTACTTCAATTTTCTCATATTTATGGTTAAGAAACTGATATAATAAGAAAAAGAAGCTCCGAGCGAGGAATTTTCGATCCATTGACATAGATCCTGAGACATCCATAAGGAAAAAGATGACAGCGGCGCTATTTTCTTTAACCTTGGGTTTGATATGGTGGTATTTTAGATCGTCCTTGTGAAACGGGAAGCGTTCTTCACTCTCGGGGTCGTATGTCCCGGCCTTTTCGGCCATCTTTTGGCGCCTAATCTTCCTTTTCAGTGTTTCTTTCTTCGACAGCCGCGGCCGTATACCCTTAAAACGATATCCTTGGCGCTTGATTGATTCTTGTGAGATAAATTTGAATCTCTTTTTCTCTAGATCAGGAAGTTGAAGGTCCGCGAAAAGATATTCAGCTAGTTCTTCTAAGCTAACTTCGACATCATAATATTCGTTGCCTTTTTGATCACTAGCCTTCCCGGCGCCTTGGCCCTGGCCCTTCTCGGCGCGCTTCTTACCAATCTTCTGGCCTCTTTTGACCTTATGACCGGCTCCGGAGCCCACTGTCTTATTTTTTTCATTGTCGCCATAGACGAATCGATACTCTTTAATCCCTTTCACAGGGATCCTAATTTTCTTCTTGCCGTTCTGGCCAATGATAGACTCTTCAGCAATTACATCCTTAATGGATTCTTTGATTGCTTTGTCAATCTTCTTCTTGTGGCGGGCTCGATCAGAAGCCGCACGATCCACGATCGATTTATGTTTTCGGAAAACACTCATGTCCTAAATACACTCCCACGGTCATAAAACATTTTAGTTTTTTGCCTTCTAACAGTATAATACAAATTACTTCAAAATTCAACCATTAAATAAAAGAGATCGGCCGGGTGGCAGAAAAATACCCTAGTTAATTTTGGGAGACTCCGTGGATAATATAGCAGTTTTAAAACTTGACTCCTCTTTTAAGCCTCTAGAGGTTATCTCCTGGAAAGAAGCTTTTGTTTTAACATACGTTGGAAAAGCTTGGGCGGTCGAATACACTGAAATGTGGGTGTCATCTGCTAGAGAGAGGTTCAAGATCCCTTCGATCATTGCGCTTTACAAATTTATAGATAAGAAGTATTTTACGCTACCTTGCACAAGAAAAAATATTCTTGTTCGAGACGAAGGAACCTGTCAATACTGTAATACCAGATATGCGGAGTCCGAGCTAACTATCGATCATGTCATACCCCGGTCGAAGGGTGGGGCGACTACGTGGGATAATGTTGTCGCCGCGTGTATAGGCTGCAACCAGAGAAAATCAGATCATTATTTGGCTGATTCTCCTTTTACCCTACCGAAACTTCCTGTGCGACCCACATACAGATCCATTATCAAAAGTCGATTTAAAAACCAAAATCTTTCATGGATTCGCTATTTATGAAGATCTTCTTCTATTTAGTGTTGAGGGGATTGCTTATATGTCCAGACATACATGGTTGTTGGATCCAGGCCACGGAGGCCTAATAGATGGTGTTTACCAAACTGCTGGCAAGCGGTCTCCTGCATTTCCTGACGGATCAGTGCTATATGAAGGCGTTTTTAACCGCGATGTTGTCGGCCGAGTTATCAAACTATGTCAAGAAAATCGGATAGATTGTATCAATTTGGTCGATACAGAAGAAGATATATCATTACGACATCGAGTAACGAAGGCAAACCTGTTCCATAAAGAAAACCGGAACAGTATCTACGTTTCAGTCCACGCTAATGCGTTTGGGAACGGCAGAGACTTCAATACCGCAGCCGGGGCCTGCTCTTTCCATCATTACAAGAGTAAAAACGGAAAAAGACTTGCAGAAGTGCTGCAACGTTGGATTGGGGACCTAACTCCTTTCCGAAACCGCGGAGTTCTTAGTAATGACAGATGGGCGAACTTTTATGTCCTTCGGAAAACCCATATGCCGGCCGTTTTGTCTGAGAATGGTTTTATGACCAATTTTGATGACGCGTTAGCTTTAATGGATCCTAATGTTAGGCAGGCGGTTGCGAATGCACACTTTGCTATGATTCAGGAGATTGAAGAAAATGGACTCTAAAGACGTGCTAACTAATGAGATATCAAGTGTTATACTTAGCTTAAGCCAAAAAATAGAAAATCTACAAATTAAATTAGATGAGCTGTGCCGCAGTACTGGAAATTGCGCAAACATTAAAACGGTTCATGCAAAACTAATCCCAGAGAAAGGTGAGACAAATGGAATTGATATCGACACACTTTGTAAAGAAAAGTGAGGTTGGGTACCACGGGAACCTTTTCGGAGGTATAATGTTGGCGTGGCTCGATGAAGCCGCGGCCGCTTTTGCGGCTCAGGTTGCCGATACGCCGAGGATGGTGACCAAGCACATCGCCGCATTGACCTTCCAGAAGCCCGTAAGACCGGGTCAGATCATCAAGATATATGGAGAGGTGGACCGCATCGGTAAAACCTCTCTAACGCTGAATATGGAGGCCCGACGACACTCCGTATATAATGGCACCCAGCGCACAACTGTCAACACCAAAATGACCTTCGTTCGCATCGATGGTGATGGTGAGGCAATCCCAATCTCGGAAAAGGTACGTCAGAAGTACAGAGATCCTAGGGACTTTACATAGTATCAGAGCAAAAGATAGGACTATTTATAGTATTATGAAACTCCTACTTGAAAACTGGCGGAAGTATTTGACAGAAAACCAAGAAGTGGGTTCTTTTGGAGAATACCAGGTATTGCAGTCTAGTGATTCTAGTCCTTTCGGCGGCGACGTTATAATTTATTCTGTAATGGATCCCGAGGGGAAAACAATAGCTATGCTACAGGTAGTTCCTCACGAAGATGGTGTAAGGGTCAAATTTGCAAAAAAAGAATCAGACGCAGGTTTCTATATGACTGATTTCTATAAGTGGCTTCTTGATCATGTGGGGGTATTATATAGTGATCCCTCACAATCGCCGGCGGGCACCAAAATCTGGACAAGACTGCAACAAGATGATTCTGTAAATGTTGAAGAATATGATATGCCTGGAGGTATGATGGGCGGATGGAAGGCATCTAAAAAATGAAACTCCTACTTGAAAACTGGCGCAAATATGTCCTCAAAGAGGCATATATCTTAGATAGTGACTTCTTTGATGCCTCAATCGAGCAATTATTCGAGAAACTCAAGGATTTCGGCGATAATACTTGGATTTTCTTCGATACAGAGACCACAGGGTTCGAACCAGACACCGCACAGCTCACAGAGATCGGTGCAATCGCCGCACACCCCAATAATTGGCAATTTGACGAGGTTGAAGCCGAAGAAGGGCTCTTTTACGACAAAATCAAGCTAAATCCCGAGACTTTGGCGGGTTTTGAGGCTTCTGGTGACCCAAAAGCCAAATATCCGCTTGAATTAACGCGATATGGCATGCCTAGCGACGAATATAGGGAAAAATACCCAAAAGGGATGCCAAATGAGGAAGATATCATACAACAGTTCGTCTCATACCTCGAAAGTCAGCCAAATCCGGTCTTAGTAGCCCAAAATGCCGAGTTTGACATCAATTTCGTCCAAACTAGGGCTGATTTATACAATATACCGGTCAATATGCGTGAATATCCCATCTTTGACACCATGATCTTGATCAAACTGTGGCATAACTCACTAATTAAGACATTAGCGGACGAAGGAGACGAAAGGGCTCAAACTATCTTGCAAGCACTCACTATGACGGGCAAATTTGGCGATTATGTGACTTCTTCGATGGGTCTGGTGTCAAAAGCCTATGAAATTAGTACAAAGGAGTGGCATAATGCCTTAGCGGACGTTAAAATGATGATGGAGATGACAAAAGTGATATTTATGGCCCTTCAAGAGGCTTCTGACGTCGATATCTCCAAATATCAAGGTAGAACGGCTTGGGGGCTTCGAAAAAAGCTTCAAAAGGGTCGTGGACTCCATCGGAGCGGCTAAATATGAAACTCCTACTTGAAAACTGGCGCCAATATTTGGTAGAGCAAAACATAGGATACTCAGCTATTGTTCTTGACGAAGAGTCAAAGCAGAAGCTTTTGGAACTCCCTATTCCTGAAGGCTGGGAGCCTGCAGCACACCATATGACTATTACAATGGGGCCTCTGACCCATCCTGGTGGAAAGCACGATTTTTCCGAGTCTTATTCAGCAGGAACAGAAGTAAGTCTTCCAGTTGTGGCTGTCGGCCAAGATGAGAGGGTTATGGCTGTCAAAGTCAAGCCCGCCGGCGAGATCAATAAAAAAATATCATTTCCACACGTCACTGTGGCCGTAAATCGCGAGGGAGGCGGCAAACCTTTCCATTCAAACAAAATACCGGAAGAAAACTTTGAACCACTAGGTGGCATCATTTTGAATGGGGTGGTTGAAGAGGTGCCACAATGAAACTCCTACTTGAAAACTGGCGGAAGTATCTGCTGAATGAACAAAGATTGCAGAAAGTCTCTATGAAAAAGTGGGAAGATTGGACCGTCGCAGATCTACAGCAGTTAATTAACATGTCCAGAGCCGGCGAAAGTGAACAAGCTCAATCGCTACTGGGAAGACTCTTAGGAATAGAGGCTTTTAAACTTATTCCCTACTTTGGGCAGATGCTTACTGGGGGGGAGATGTTAATAGCTTATTATAACAAATTAAAAAGAGCCCCCGAAAAACCAGATATGGTTGAAGATTTTCCAGCTTTAGCAATTTTAAATATTGATCCCCATCTCATCACAACTATTGAAGACGACATCTTGGACAGAGTTGACGAAGAATATCAAGAATATTTGGCAGCGTTAGGCTCAGAGACCAAATTATCGAAGGTCGAGACAATTAATGATTTTATTAGAAGACAAATTGCACAAGATACCGACAATCACGTAGTTATAAGGGATGAGTCAGAATGAAACTCCTACTTGAAAACTGGCGGAAGTATTTGGCGGAACAAAAAGAAGGTGAAGGTGTCCTGTTATATCACGCTACCTGTTCTCCACCCGAATCATTCGCTAGCGGAATCGATGCAAAACGAGCAAAAGGCTTTGGACAAGGCGAAGGATTCTATTTTCATAGAGACAAGGCTCGCGCATTACAGCACGGAAAAGACGCGTTGGCAGGAGAGCTTGATAAAGAGGAAACCTGTCCAGAAGGCGCCACCACAGCTTATATTGTTGTGAGTGATGAGCCAGTTACACCGGAGACGTTCGATATTGACTATGAGGTTTATGCCGGGGGCTTTGCTGAGTTTGTTATGAATAACAGGGAATATTTTGAGCCTAGAAAAGAAGACTACGGTATTTATCAAATCACCCCTAGGGTAATGCAATTTTTTACAGAAACCGGGCGTCGGAAGGCTGTAGCTCCCGGTCGACCAATAGATCGACACCGGGCTGTCATTATATCCCAAATGGCGGAGAAATTATCTTCAGAAGACTCAGAAATGTTTAAACGCTTTGAGCAAGAAATATTGCCTAAAGCAGCTGCCATTAAATATAATGGTGAAGAAGTTATCTATCCTTTAAGAATTGAAGACCTTGAAGGTAATATGGTGTGGAGCAGATAAATGAAACTCCTACTTGAAAACTGGCGGAAGTATTTAGCAGAAGAAGAGAAGCCCAAAGTCAATATTTTCCTTGATATGGATGGTGTTCTAGTTGATTTTATGACCGCGGTCAAAAACCACATTATAAGCGTCTACCCGTTGGATCCACAGGAAGTTCATCCAAATTCAAAAAGCTCCCGCAAAGTATTGAGTAAACTTCAAGACCTCGGACTTTCTGATGAACAGGTAGATGAGTTATATGATGCCGCAGAAGAGGTATGGGTGGCCGGCGGCACCTACAAACCAGAAGAAAAGCTTATGAGCAGGTATCTTTTGAAATCCCTTATAAACAACAAAGATCTGTGGCTTTCAATGAATAAACTGGAAGGCGCCGACACTTTGGTTGATAAAGCTTTTGAACTGGCGGATGAAGTTTTCGTGCTTACCGCACAAGTCGATGATATATCGGTAGAAGCCAAGAAGGAGTGGATCGCGGGCCACTTCCCACAGATTAATCCGCAAAACGTTAATGTCGATCGAGATAAGGGTGGGCGCCTTCGAAGTCTAATAGATGCCGGGGTCGTAGCAGAATCTGACCTCAATATTCTCATCGACGACAGACAGAAGTTTTTAGATAGTTTTCAGCGCGCAGGCGGCTTAGGTATACAATATGATTTTAGGTCCCCTCAATCGGCAATTAGCGAGCTTGATAAATTAGTTGGCACCGATTTGTAGATGAAATAGACAAACCTTCCCGAAAAGACTAATTAATAATACGACGGAGTATCGTGATATGAATAAATCAGAAATTTTGAGAATTATTAGAGAAGAGGTTGAGGTTATCTTAACCAACGAAGAAGCAGTTGAAATGTTTGACATCGATCCGTCGGCATTATTAGACGAAATGTGTGGCGAGGATCCTTTGCATCCGTCAACATATCGTGAATTAGACCTTAACCCAGAAAACCCTTGGGCAGCTAAAGAGAAGGCCCCGGGGATCCCTGATGGGTTCCACGATGATGTCAGGGCTGATATCAACGACCCCGACAGTGAGTCGGATTACGCTCAACTGGTCCGTAAGTTTCGCAACAGGATGAGCCAAAAATGAGTATAGACTACGAACAACTTAAAACCTTTGTCAAAGAAGCCATGTTTAATGATGGTGGAATCAATGAGCCCTCAGCGCCGGATGGTGTTCCCCACAGAATGCCGGCCGCAGATGGTTGGGACAAAGAGCAAGTACAGGGTGATGAGGAAGCTAATAGACTATATGAGTTAGCGTTGGCAGCCAGAGAAGCAACTGAAATTCTTGTCGAAGCGCTTGACGCTCCGATCTATGATCAGGCATATGAGCACGCTTTCAAAGCTTCTGCTTGCATGCGCCGAGTATTGAATAGTTTAGAGGAGACTGGCGCACATCCTATGCCTCAACAGCGTGTTGTCGCGCCAAACACATACCAGCAGAAGTATTCTGGCGCTGGGACTGGGACATCTGCAGGAGATTTTTCTGCTGGTGTTGGTAGTCTTGGATTTGGCACTCCATATGGATTAGAAGAATCAGATGTCGAACAGGGAGCACAAGATGCTGCTCCCGCGAAGCCGGCTAATGCGCGGGCCAGAAGGATTGCTGCTGCCGCAGCACAGGGAAGCACCCAGAGCGCCGAAGCCATAAAACAACAACTCGCGGCTGTGTTGGGCGCAGACGGTATCTCACCTATGAAACTTCGCGATGCTCTGGTTTCTATCCTATCTGATTTGGGCGTTCAGGGCGAAAAGCAAATCGGCACTCGGATTGCCAAGGCAGTAGCAAACAAAGGAAAGTCATAATATGTCAATTACTATAGAAGCGCTTCGCAAGCTTGTTGCCAAAGAAATTAGAAGTTCGCGATCTGTCCTCATTGAGTCGCCCTTAGATTCAATCGTCGGACAAGAGCAGACCGGGGATCACGACAAGGATCCTAGCGAGTACGGGGCTGAAAAAGCCAAAAGATCTCTGTACCATATGGGTACTCAGGCACAGCAGCTACACGATATGATAGGGACCGAGGATGAGATGGACCCGCAATCAGAAGCAGACATTGCAAAGTCTGCAGAGTTATTGGAAAAGGTATTTAAAGCCTTAACATATGTTAAACAACATCCGGAGGGAAGATAATGTGGGATTGGGCACACTTTAAAGAAGAGGGCTGGTTGGCCCACACAAAGCGATCTAGTCGCCTTGCGATATTGCTACTAGTATCGGGAGCGGCCATGGCTCTACATCTAGTAGTTCCCTTCTGGCAGCAACCCCGGGCTCTGCGCCGCGGCTCGGTGGCTGAAAAGCTTTTTGAAGGATTAGAAGAGCAACAAGAGTAAAGTATGAGGAGTATAGTCAGACTGGTTTATGTTCTGGCTCTACTAATCCTCATAGACTTGACTGCTACCTTATTTTGGGTCGCCAACGATCTTGCCACAGAAGCAAATCCAATTATGGATTTTTTCTTGCATATATCTCCACTCTTATTCGTAATAGCAAAACTTGGTTTCAGTGGTGTAGGAATATGGATCCTTTATTATTTTCGCAAACGTTTTCGGAAAATGGTATTCCGAGCTTTGTTGGGATTAAATCTTATATATATTGCAGTTTTCGTGTATCATTTATGGGGCGTGCTGTTTCTGTTGATCGGAACTAATTAATATTAATGCATAAATGCACAAACAACTCTGTCGGAAATGTTTATCAACTAGAACAACTGGTCGATAACTTTTTCCCGTACTCTCAAAAACAACTAGGTTTTGATAAGCCAGTATCGATTGTATTTCAGAGCGATGAAGATAATTCTTCAAAAATGCTTGGAAAAACGGCATACTATAATCCAGAAGGTTTTGAGATAGTTCTTTATACCGATGGTCGACATCCAAAAGATGTTATGAGGTCTTTATCACATGAACTTGTGCATCACGCACAGAACTGTCGAGGGGATTTTAGCCAAGGCACTGATCTTCCTACGGGATATGCGCAGGAGGATCCTCATATGCGCAAAATGGAAAGAGAAGCCTATACCAAAGGTAATTTGATCTTTAGAGACTTCGAAGACCTAATTAAGACAGGAAAAATTAACATCGAGATTGATTTCTCGGACTCAGGAGAACCAAAAATGTCACTAAAAGAGTGGAAAAACAACGAGATCAACACCAAGTTGATGAAAAAATGGGGCTTTCTCAAAGAAAGCCGGAATGAGGAGTATTTGGACTACGGCAAAGATCCTAGTAATCTCGGGTTCGCCGGGAACCACGGCGGGGAGTCTTGTGCTGATGTTCATCCCGAAGACACTGCCGCGGCTGGAGGGGATCCCATCAAGGGACATGGGGACTGGCAAAAACGAGGGGGCTTTGAGGAATGGAAAGCCGCCCGGGACCGCATCGAAGAGGGTGGCCCAGGCGATGAACATGACCAGTTCGATAAGAAAGAGCGTGATGCTGAACTCGAAGAGGATTGCGGTGATGGAGCTTACCGGGATGACGACGAACTCGAAGAGGGCAGCGCAGGAGATTGGGCCAAGATGGCCGATGCTCCCGAGGATCCCACAGATGTACCAGAGGCGTGGGGAGTCCAAAAGGCTCAGACTAAGAAAGCCGGAGCCTGGGGGAAAAAGGTACGTGGAGGCCGAGCCGTTCCCAAAGCAGCAGGCAGCGATGTCAGTGCGAAGGACCGGAGAGCCGGATCTAGATCCTTTGGGACGATGGGAGAAACCTCTGGTAAAATCTCTGTAAGAGAAGCAAAAGAAATCACTCGCCGTATTATCGAGCGAATTAAATTGGAGAACAAGTAAAATGGTAGCACCATGGATTAAAAGACGCGCTCGGCGCCAGGCAGCAAACAAAGCTGCCACAACAAAAACAACGACAACCACCAAGCAGGCCACTAAAACGACAACCACCAAGCAGGCCACTAAAACTGCAGCTCCGGTGACAGTAACTGAGACTATCGAAACTTCGACAGCCACAACAGCTGCTGTTGACGTTGATGGAACCACCACAACCGCCACTACAACGTCCACCACGGGCACGACCCGTGGTACGAAGCGTGGGACCACTGGTACGAAGAAGTCGACCCGTAAGGGCAAGACGACTAAGAGCACCACCACAGGAACCTAGTACTGTGGATTTTCGGCGTATGACGCGAAAGTTCTTGCTCGGCGAGCGCAAGGCTCCTAGCTTGGCCAGCTATATCCAGTCGATCTCGGAGGTTTTACATTCCGTAACTCCGAGGTCAAGAACCGATGAACGTCGGATTGAGATGGCAAAAAGTAGCCTAGTAGAGGTCCGGCGACATGCGCGGAGACTTCAGGAGCGCGTCAACGTCCTTGAAGAACAAGTTCAGGTTCTAGAAGAATCTAAGGAGTAAAATAATGGGTGGCGTCTTTGGACATATGTCCCATATCTACGACAATCCTTATATGACCTTTGGTCAAATTAAGGACATTATGCAACAAGCATCAGCCGGCGAACTTCAGGGAACAGAAAAGACTGACGGCCAGAACCTTTTTGTTTCCTATAATGTACAGGACGGCACAGTGCGCGCTGCCCGAAACAAAGGAAATATTAAAGCCGGTGGTATGACTCCCGCTGAGTTGTTGGAAAAGTTTGAAGGTCGGGGTGCACTGACAGATGCTTTTGTCAACTCGTTTTATGCTTTTGAAGAAGCTGTAGAGTCTTTTTCTGACGAAGAAAAGCTGGAATTATTTGGGCCTGATACTAATATCTACTATAATGCTGAAGTGATGGATCCTACCAGCGCCAATGTTATTAATTATGATATGAAGACCTTCCTGCTTCATCGAGCTGGCCATGGCACCTATGATCGAGAGACAGGGAAGCCCATCCCAGAACGAAGCGGCAAAGACTTTGGAGAGGAACAAGCAGCTAAACTTCAAGCCGCACTTGAAAGAACACAGGATAGAATGTCAAAGCATGACTTTAAAGTTCAGGTCAATGCAATTAGAAACCTTGAAGGTTTAGGCAACAATGAAGATTTGGATGTTGCAATAAATCGACTTGATAGTTTTATGAGTGATGCTGGCGTCGCCGACAATGATAGTATAGGAACCTACATTGTTAAAAGTCTCGATGAACTAATTTCCCAACAAATTCCAGACCTTAATCGCGATGCTAAAAAGCTTTTGATTAAGAGGATTATGGAAGACTATTATGGGGTCATTGAAGGTGACCCGGGTCCGAAGAAAGTACGTGGACTTGAAGTTCGTCAAATTCTTAAAGTGGCTGACGACCCTGCAGTTAATATCTCCGTTAAAGACTTAACCGATAACTACCCGTCTTATCTGAAGAAGTTTATTTTCCCTCTCGAAGACATCATTCACGACTTTGCGGTTGAGATGCTTCGAAGCTTAAAGAGTGCTTTTGTGCTCGATAGTGATGAAGAATTAGAGCGCCAGCGCGGGGAGGTTGACAAGGCAATCAAAGCCATCGAAGCTTCAGGTAACGAAGAGGCTATGGAAATCCTTAAGGTTCAGATGGAGAAGCTCAAAAATCTGGAGGGTGTCTCATCGGCAGCTGAAGGATTCGTGTTTGACTATGACGGCAACACCTATAAGTTCACCGGTGGGTTCGCACCTATGAATCAGATCCTAGGGCTCTTCAAGTATGGCCGGAAGGGGATCCCCGCATTAGCCGAGAGAGTTCTCTCATTTGGGCGCACTGACTCTCCGATCTTCAGTATCAGGGAGGAGTTTGATGCTTGGGCTATCCCAGAGAATAATCAAAAAGAAACTATTGCCATCTATCCTGGCCGCTTCCAGCCCATGGGCCGGCACCACTTTCAGACATATCAACAAATCGCAACCGAAGCTGGAATCGACAAAACCTTTGTTGCCACTTCTGGAGTCACCGGTAAGAAGTCTCCACTAAGTTTCGAACAGAAGAAAGACATTATGACGTCGCACGGTGTCCCAGAGTCGCAAATTGTACAAGTTAAAAATCCTTATTACGCCAGAGAGATTTCTGACCAACTAGATCCAGAGAATGTCGAAATGGTTTATTTCGTTGGTGCGAAGGATATGGCCACCAATCCGCGTTTTCAGAAGACTAGCGGCACTACCAAAGAAGGTGTCGACTGGAAAGTTGTCGTAGCTCCGCACGTGGAAATCGATCTTCCTGGATATGGTGAAATGAGTGGTACCACTTTAAGAAAAGCCCTCAAAAGCGCCACACCTGACGAATTTAAGGCTATTATGGGCTGGTATGACGAAGAGATCTCTTCAATGCTTAGTGGAGTCCTAGACGAGATGTCAGGGATGGCAGGAGGAGCGGTTGCCCTTGGTGGACGCCCTGCAGATCCGGATGATGAAGAAAACGAACAGTTGGTTAACGAAGTAATGAACTATTTATTAGGTATAACGGTGGGCTAGTAATGATTGATCGCAAAGAATTAGCAAACGAAATAATTCTCAGAGAGAATGTTCGGGGCGCTATTAAAATAGTTTTAAACAAACGAAAATTAAGAATCGTTGAAGAACGTACCAATGAGTTGGAGCTTCGCTCTCTTATTCGCGGGCTGATTTCAGAAGGACAATCAGCGGTCGCGTCTGCAGCCAAGCACGATAGTACCGGCATCAATACTCTCGAAGATCTGCTTAAGAATACAAATGTTTTATCAGTATTGCAAACTGGATATAAATCCCTGACCACAAGGGACGACGATGATCCGCCCGAGGGACAAACAAAACAGCGCTTGTCATACCAGAACCATATTCTTAATGCAGTCGTAAGATCATTGGCGCCAGAAGATTCACGTAAGAAGGCTGGTGAAGATGCTGAAATTACTGAGGATGTAGACATTACGATCTCTGACGATCCGACTGAAGATCCAGATTTTATCGATGTTGAAGACAAAGAAGAAGTGGTGGCGGACCCAAAAGAAGAGTTCGGTCTGGCTGGCGAAGACAAGACAGGCAGAAATAAAGCCTTTTCAGACTTCGACGATATTGAAAAGGTCATATTAACCTCTTTTGATGATCTAGACAATCCTGGTGATATGTCCATGTACGAGGAATACCTCATTAAAAATCTTGCTTTGTACTTTGAAAAATGGGAAGTCGAGCTTGCTGATAATGTTGATGAGCCGGCTGCAGCGGCCGATGCTGTGGCCGACGAGCCTGAAGGTGATGGTCTCGAGGACATATCTGCTGACTCCGAGCTAGACGACGACGTAGACCCGGAAACTGATTTGCCGGCATTTGAACTACAGGAAATTATAGATCTTCTTGATCTAGATGATATTATAAAAAATATATTGTAAATGATTGAACCAAAGCAAAGCGCTTCTGGTTTTTGTAACAATCTTTCCCTCTCAAGAAAACTTCGACGAGAAGGAAAATCTAACGAAGCATTTGAAGTAATGCTCTCTACATTAACCCTGGAAGAATTAATAGGCCTCAAACTAGAATGTTCTAGTCGCTTGACTAATGGGCGACTGTATGGTTTCAATCTTTGGTCGAATATAGTTGACATTACCAAAGAAGCACTGTATAATGCTGTTATAAGCATCACTAAAACCAATAAAGAAACAACTAGAGTATTAGGTATAAATGAACAGACACTTAAAAACCTAAAAAGAAAATATAATATTAAAGAAGAGTATAGCATAGATCTAGAATAACCTATTTATGTAAAAGTGTCAAGAACTAAATGGGGGTGGTTTGGGTTTCGACTGGGACAATAACCTGCGAGGGAAGTTTCAGGACCACGGTTCGACTCCGTGCACCTCCACCAACAACTTAAGGAGTAAAATATAATGAAGAAAATGAAATTATGGCAACCATGGTTTTTTGAAAATAGTAAATTGCCAGTCTGGCTTTCAAAAATAGCGCCAATTGAAGTCTGGGCATTTAGCGCAGCATGCTGGGTCTGGTGCCGGGGCGAGCTAACTGAAAGAGTTAGGCGTCACGAGACTGTACATTATCAGCAGCAACTGGAAATGCTATTTGTTGGACAATGGATATGTTATGGAATTTGCTGGCTTATTGGCTTTGCAAAGTACCGAGATGGTAGCAAAGCATATCGTCAGAATCCCTTTGAACAAGAAGCTTATGAGATAGATGATGACCCAAATGGTCTCGTCGACAGAAAACGATATGGTTGGATAAAATATAAAATTTAGTTGACATCTGTTATATTGTTATTATATTATATATTGTAACTGGAGTAGATAATAAGATGAGTAAAGTAATAGGAATTGATTTAGGTACTACTAATAGTGCTGTGGCTATTATGGAAGGTTCTGAACCTAAAATTATCCCCAACGAGGAGGGCACTAGAACAACCCCCTCTGTTATCGCTTTTACAAAAACAGACGAACGCTTGGTAGGCGCAGCTGCACGAAGGCAGGCTGTCATGAATCCAGAGAATACCATATACTCAGCAAAGAGATTCATTGGGTCTAACTTCGAAGAAATAAAAGATAACCTGGAAAATATACCTTATAATGTAATTTCAGTAAAAGGTTCTTGTAACATACAAGTAAAAGATAAAAAATACTCAATCCCAGAAGTTAGTGCACTTGTTCTAGCAAAACTCAAGAGGGATGCAGAACAATATTTAGGCGAAACAGTTACTGACGCCGTAGTTACGGTGCCGGCATACTTTGACGATGCTCAGCGGCAAGCTACAAAAGATGCCGGTAAGATTGCCGGACTGAATGTAAAGAGAATCGTTAATGAACCTACTGCGGCTGCAATGGCATATGGGCTCAATAAAAAGGATGGAGATTTAAAAGTTGCTGTATTTGACCTTGGTGGTGGTACTTTTGACATATCTGTTTTGGATATCTCGGACGGAGTAGTAGAAGTTCTCAGCACCAACGGGAACACTCACCTCGGCGGTGACAATATTGATGAGATCCTCATCGACCATTTGATCTCAGAGTTCAAGAACGACACCGGCATCGATGTTCGCACAGATAAAACCGTATTGCAGCGCTTACGAGAAGGCTCCGAGAAGGCGAAAATCGAGCTTTCTAGCCTGCAACAGACAGACATCAACTTGCCTTTCCTCACGGCAGATGCGTCAGGACCCAAGCATCTAAATATAACTCTCAGCAGATCAAAATTCGATCAGATGATAGAAGAATTTGTAGGAAAGACGCTGAGTCCAGTTAAGAATGCACTCAAGGACGCAGGACTCAAAGTTGGCGAGATTGATGAAGTCCTTTTGGTCGGAGGCTCCACAAGAATTCCGGCTGTACAACAGGCAGTAGAAAAGTTCTTTGGAAAGAGCACTAACAACTCTGTCAACCCTGACGAGGTAGTCGCCCTAGGGGCTGCTGTACAGGCTGGCGTGTTTTCCGGGCAAGTGACAGACATGCTGTTGCTCGATGTAACCCCACTGTCCTTGGGAATCGAGACACTCGGCGGTGTAATGAACCCTCTCATCGAGAGAAACACCACCATTCCATGCGCCAAGAGCGAAGTATACTCCACCGCGGCCAATAACCAGACAGTTGTAACAATCAATGTTCTGCAAGGCGAAAGACAGTTTGCTGCTGATAACAAATCACTAGGGCAGTTCAACCTATCGGGGATCCCCCCCGCTGCAAAGGGAGTCCCACAGATTGAAGTAACCTTTGACATCGATGCCAACGGCATTGTGAGCGTTAAGGCTAAAGACAAGGCGACGGGTAAGGAACAATCGATTGTGATCACAGGTGGATCGTCTCTGTCTGATGATGAGATTAGTGCTGCGATTAATGAGGCTGAGATGTATGCTGCCGAAGACGACAGCCGCCGTCAGATCGTAGAGGCTCACAACAAGTTGGAAAATATGATTCACCAGAGTGAAAAGTTCGCAAAAGAACACGAAGGTGCAAACCTAGATGATGCTATAGCCGCTGCTCGATCAACTGAGGGTTCGGAAGACATTGACGAACTGACCACGGCGATTGACACTCTGGAATCAGCTCTCCATGCAGTTGCAGCAGAGATGTATCAGCAGCCAACTGAGGATGACCAGAGCGCCGATGAAGAAGACTTCATTGATGCCGAAATAGTAGAGTAGTGTGTAGATGTTTGTCAATGTCTCAGAGACAATCCGCATAATTATGAAGTTTTATGCGAAATTGCTAGGAGCCATAATAGTTACTATAGCGTGCCTAGGTTACTATTTTTATTAATCTTTCTATGTTCTTGTACAATCGGACCCTCTATTGAAGAGGTCAGAATACAAGAATACGGTGAACTTTATGCTACAATGGATTGTTGGTGGAGCAGTCAAGAAAACAATCCCCCCGCAATATTCTGGTGCACCGAAACCCTAGAAACTGATCTAATTTCTGGGTACGTGAGCCTAGCAGTTCAAAATGACCTCATCGGCGAAGAGTTCTTCTCCATTTGTGGTCGCGACATAGTTCTAAATACCGGTCACCCGCTGCATGACAATACAATTGTGCTCCTCACACAGAACAGTTATAACTGTATTGATTCCTACGAGAGACAACTAGGAAACGAGTTCGATTGGCTCTGGGATGAGCCAGAGAGAAATCTTCAGTTAATATGGCGCCCCCAAGATGAAACAGACAAAGTTCTCACTTTGTTTATCGAGGAACAAGCAGATTCCCCCCGCGTCGAAGGAAGAGTTTATTACAAAACAGGACACTTTGACTAATTAGTATATGAATATATATGCTAAAGCCCTCTTATCTGTAGTGGTTTATGTTTTGCTCCTGTCTTGGGCAATCCCGAAAATATCCTCGCCGGCCCAGGCGGATACCCTAGTGGCAAATTACCGCAGAGTGCCTACAATTCAAGACGCACCACCTCAGGTAGCTACGTGGAAGCACCCTCCTAGGCTCGTAATCTGTGCTCACGCCCCTGTGAGTGAAATACAAGTCAATAGTGCCGTAAAGTTTTGGGAGAGATTGGGTCACAAATTCAAGAGCACAACGTATAAAAGAAGCTCACAAGATATGTGTACAAAAGAAAAGCCATTAGGATATATTTTAGTACACATTGTAACCAAGGGAGTGAAGCTGGAAAATACTGCACTTGCTCAAACTCATTTTTTTGTCGACAACCTCACAAATAAGATAGATTGGGCAGTCATATATATGCGTCCAGATATTAGAGAAACTGTTCTAGAGCACGAACTAGGTCACGCGCTCGGATTTCTTCACTTTAACAAAATCGATCATTTAATGAATCAAAAATGGGAAATGGGCGGTTGGGACACCAACGGACTGAAAAACAACCATCAGTAGGTGATTTGGTGGTCTGCCTAAACCCTACAAGCTTCTTGCATTCCTCTCTCCCCAGAAGATTTGTTGGCTTAGTACTTAATAAAGCTATAACAGTCTGTAAAATACAAATAGTAGAATCTGGCAGAATAGTCTTCTGGCAACTCGACAACATGATATTATGGAAAGAAAAAAACACGTAGAAAGAAGAATTAATATGACAGTTTTTAGCGACCAGGAACTGATCCTTAAGGTCGCCATAGAGTTTGGCGCTCTCTATACTTATGAGATAAAACGCGGCACCTTAGGGAAAACCTTATATATTGATGCCGCCAGTAAGGGTGAAGCCCATCTGGTAAGAAGAAAAATATCAGGATCCTGGAATGGACTGTATGTAATTGTCCGCTATACTCAGGTCCAGCAGATCGCGAAACAAGAGATCGCCCGGGAACTAAGCGATAAAGAAAAGCAGAAAGCATTGGATAAAAGAAATAGTTCTTGACATCCTAAGAAATAAGATATAGAATAGTAATATGATAATTTCGAAAGGCACTGTTTGTTACGGCTCCGTAGCTGGTACATATAACTTTTACTATCCGGACCTTCAAAATGAGCTGGTACTTGATATGACCATTGAGGCTGAGAGTATGCCGTGGGTCAAATATGATCGCTTCGAAGCCGTTCGGGTTACATCACCAGAAAACTTCTTGCCGTATAAAATATTGTGGATTAGAATCAAGCCGGTATAGCTCAGTTGGTAGAGCAGTTGATTTGTAATCATCAGGCCCCGTGTTCGATCCATGGTGCCGGCACCAAAATAATGGGGGTATAGCTCAGTTGGGAGAGCAGTTGCCTTGCACGCATCAGGTCGTAGGTTCGAATCCTATCACCTCCACCATCTTTCAAAAACAATAGACTATATAGAATATGACTGCCACAGTTCTAGTTTGTCCTCCGATGTTCTTTGACGTTAAATACTCAATTAACCCTTGGATGAAAAACGAACCAGTCGACAAACGCCTCGCGGTCGAACAGTGGCGGCAAATGAAGCACACCCTAGAACGCCTAGGCGCCAAAACAGCCATTATCGGACAACCCCCACACTTACCAGATTTGGTGTTTACCGCTAATGCTGGAACTGTCCGCGGAAACAAAGTAGTCCTAAGTAACTTTAAGCATATAGAACGAAAGTTGGAACACAATGAGTTCGACAAATGGTTTACAGAGAAAGGATACGAAACTCACGCCCTCCCGGAATCACTGAACTTCGAAGGTTGTGGCGACACAATAGTTTCCGGCGACAGATTGATCGCGGGATATGGATTTAGATCAGATTTGAAGGCCCTGCGGCTAACTGCCGAGATTCTGGACCTAGAGTTGACACATCTAAAGCTCAAAAACCCAAACTTTTATCACTTGGATACTTGTTTCAGCCTTCTTCGTCCCGACCTCGCCATCTATTATCCCGGTGCATTCAGCAAATATACTATTTCAAAAATCAAAGACATTGAGTTGATCTCCGTATCCGACGAGGAAGCCAATCGGTTTGCCTGCAATTCTATCGTCTTTGGGGATGATATCTTAATGCCCGCGGGCAACGAATCTTTAGCCGCATCCCTAGAAGAGAGAGGACTCAAAGTCCACCTTATAGATACATCCGAGTTCCTCAAATCCGGCGGTTCCCTCCAATGTATGGCACTATGGATATAAATCTATACCATTTTGTTGTATTTTTTAAGAATATACTGTATACTTAATGCTGATGCGGTGTAGCTCAGTTGGTAGAGCAGCTGACTGTTAATCAGCCTGTCGCTGGTTCGAGTCCAGCCGCCGCAGCCAACAATATCTTAGGAGAAAAGAAAAAAATGACTAAATTGCCCCAAACACCATACGACACCGTACTAGTCTCCGGAGGCTTCGACCCGGCACATATTGGCCACATCCGTATGATATTGGAAGCCGCAACATATGGTAATGTTATTGTTGTGGCCAATAGCGATGATTGGCTTATGCGCAAGAAGGGCTATATCTTTATGCCCTGGTCCGAACGCGCCGAACTGCTAGCTGCTATCAGGGGAGTAACAAGCGTTGAGCATGTTGATGATATCGATGGTACCGTCTGCGAGGCAATCAGGCGCCTGAAGCCAACCTATTTTGCGAATGGTGGCGATCGCAAGACAAACAATACACCAGAGATGGATGTTTGCAACGAGCTGGGCGTCCAGCTTCTGTGGAACGTCGGCGGCGGAAAGATTCAAAGTTCATCAGACCTCGTCGAGGCATCGGGGATGGTGGTAAGCACGGACGACGACGATCCGGACCTCCCAGAGCCAACATATGTTGAGGTCCTGACCTCCAAAAAACCATAAGTGAGGAGAATAAACTTCCTCAGCTCTAATTACAGCAACAGAAAGAGTCTTTGATGAGCCGTAAAAAATTATACGTTTTAGATACCAGTGTATATCTCACAAATGCAGATTGTATCTATGCTTTTAAGAACCACGACATTCTAGTTCCATTAAAAGTTTTTGAGGAAGTTGATAAGCACAAAAAGCGTCAAGATGCTGTCGGTGCACAAGCCCGGAAGATTATTCGCTTGTGGGATGATCTAAGACAAAAGGGCTCAATTCATAAAGGTGTACGTATTGGCAAAGGCTTGGGGATGATAAGATCAATGTCCGCCGGCGATATATCCCCGAGCGACCTTCCTAACGATCTGGATATTAAGATTCCGGATCACCTGATTATAGCTACCGCATTCAAATTACAAAACGAATCCGACAAAAAAGTGATCCTCGTTTCACGTGATGTTAATATGAGAGTTATTGCGGATGCAATCGGCCTTACGTCAGAAGACTTCCAAAACAATCAAGTGGTGGACAACAGCGACAACATCTATTCTGGATACTCAGCCGTTTTGGTAGATGATCAGATCGTAGATCGATTCTACGAGAAAAAAGAAGTATATTTAGAAAACTCTGATCTTATCCTAAACCAGTATGTAATGTTGGTCTCGAACGCAAACGAGAAAAAAACAGCCCTTGGTAAATTCATTAACGCAGCCACGCCTCTTCGGCATCTGCACACCCCGAAGAAGGGGATCTGGGGAATCAAGCCAAGAAACAAAGAACAGTTCTTTTTGCTAGACGCCCTGATGAATCCTCAGATTGAGATCATCACAGCCATCGGCAAAGCAGGATCAGGAAAGACAGTTGTGGCCCTAGCTGCAGCGCTAGAACAGACCCTAGACAAGACAAAAGCAGAATACTCCAGGATCATTGTCTCCCGTCCGGTCCAACCACTAGGAAAAGAGATTGGTTTCCTCCCTGGCGAGATCAACGAGAAGATGAGCCCCTGGTTAATGCCAATTCAAGACAACTTACAGTTTTTAATGGGAAATGATAAAGTTACCCTTGACATGTACTTGGAAGCTGGTACAATAGAGATAGAAGCTTTGACTTACATTCGTGGGCGCTCAATCGCAAACGCATTTATCATCATTGACGAATGCCAAAACTTGAGTATGCACGAAATTAAGACAATTATTACGAGAATAGGTGAAGGAACGAAGATCGTGTTAATCGGAGATGTAGAACAAATTGATAATATCTATGTCAACGCGACGACAAACGGTCTTACGCATGCTGTTGAGAAGTTTAAGAACTTCGAGCTAGCTGCGCACGTAACTCTTAACAAGGGTGAGCGCTCTCGCGTTGCCTCGTATGCCGCTGAACATTTATAGAAAGAAAAGAAAAAATGGAACTTGAAAACGAAGATCTACAAAGTCCTGTAGAGCCCCACACGGGTTTAAAGGAGCTGGTAGTCAATTACATTGGCAACTGTCTACAAGCTGAAGATGAAGCCATTACTGTCGATATGGCTGTGCAGGTTTTTGCCGCGGAATTCCCCGAATTTCTAATGGCGATCGCCGAAGAGAACTTTCTTCGGGGCTATGAGCAAGCATTGACGGATGTCGAGAACTCTCCCTCTCGGGAGGGGTAATGGAGTATTATGTATATAATGTGCCCCTATTTTTGATAGGGAACATTCCTCCTGTGGTTGATATACCACAATTCTGTGCCGAAGTCGAAGGAGTGGTTCCTGCCTCATTATGTAGAGCGCTGGACGTTATTTATGTCGGCGAGATCCCAGAGCTAAACGGCCGAAATGCCCTGTATTCTAATGGGGCTATATATATGAAGAGTACGGAGCCTACGATCTTTGATATGATAGAGAACTTTGTTCATGAGTTGGCTCACTCTCTAGAGTCGACATACGGCAGTCATATATATACAGACGACTTAATTCAAGAATTTAAAGCTAAGAGAAAAACACTGTACGAGACCCTTAAAGCAAGGGGTTATGATGTCTCAGAAACGCTATTCAATTTTGCCGAATACAACGAGAAGTTCGACCATTTCTTGTCGGACGTAGTTGGATACCCAACATTGTTGAATCTGACGATGGGCTTGTTCGCATCTCCGTATGGAGCTACATCAATACAGGAGTACTTTGCAAACGGATTTGAGAAATATTACCTTGACAATCCTGATAGAGTGCGTATAATAAGTCCTGTGCTATATGAAAAGATTACGGAAATTATAAATGATAACTAAAGAACACATCTCATTTTCTGAGTTAAAAGACTGGTCTACATGTCCCTACTATCACAAGAAGGCGTGGATCGAAAAGGTTGCCCCCTTTGAGGGGAATGAATATACTGCCTTTGGGTCCGCAATCCATGACGTTTGCGAAAAGAAGCTACTCAAAGAAGACATCGACGAACAGGAGGTTTTCCAAATTGGATTTAACAAGCTCCTCGACGAACTAGCAGAAAAGAATATTTCTGTTAACGAAACAAATATCAAGGATATGCGAGTCGCCGGCCCTGCCATTCTAGCCGAAATTGATGAAGCACTGGCAGACTATTTTGGTGAGTATGAAGTATTTTCCTCTGAGGAAATGCTTTATGTCCCAATCGAAGATTTTAATATAAAGTTTAAAGGTTTTGTAGATGCGGTTGTGAAAGTGGGAGATACCTATCACTTGTTTGATTGGAAGACTTGTTCCTGGGGGTGGGACAGCCGTAAGAAGGCGGAGAGGCTTGTTACATATCAGCTCACGCTGTATAAGCACTTCTTCTGCCAGAAGCACAATATTCCGCCTGAAAGCGTGGAAACCCACTTTGCTCTGCTGAAAAGAACAGCCAAAAAGAATAGGGTGGAGATCTTCAGGGTTACTAGTGGACCCAAGAAAATTGAGAATGCACTTAAACTTTTGTACCAAGCAATTTATAATATCTCTAAAAAGGTTAGCATAAAGAATCGGTTGAGTTGTACCAAGCCCTTCCGTTGTAAACTATATAAAACCAAACACTGTACCTAAGGAACCAATATGTCGGATAAAATAAAGATTTTCACCATCGGTGATCATCCCCTCTCGCCCTCAGGCGTCGGAACACAGACCAAATATATTATTGAAGGAATGCTTAAGACTGGAAAATACCAGTTTCTTTCATTTGGCGGAGCGATTAAACACCCAAATCACCAACCCCAACAGACTGAAGAGTGGGGAGCAGACTGGATCATTTGGCCAGTCGATGGATATGGAAACCCGGAAATGGTCCGCGCTATGATCCATCAGAATAAGCCAGACATTCTCTGGTTTATGACAGACCCTAGATTCTACGGGTGGCTCTGGCAGATTGAAAACGAGATTAGAGCTAATGTTCCTATGGTATATTATCACGTATGGGATAATTACCCCTATCCTAATTTCAACCGATCCAAGTACTTGTCTAACGATCACGTTGCTTGTATTTCAAAACTTACTCACGATATTCTGCAGAACGTTGCTCCAGAAACTGAGAGTAGTTATATTCCTCACGCTGTAGATTCAGACATCTTTAAACCGATGCCTCCTGAAATGATCACAGCACACAGGCAACAGCGAGATCTAGATGACAAGTTTGTGTGTTTCTGGAACAATAGAAACGCGCGACGAAAACAGTCTGGCACTCTCATATATTGGTTTAAGGAGTTTTTAGACAAAGTAGGTCACGATAAAGCAACCTTAATTATGCACACAGATGTCAAGGATGTTCACGGCCAGGATCTGGAAGCAATCATTCAAGAGCTAGGACTCACAAGTGGAGAAGTCTTATTCTCTCGCGCGAAGGTGAACCCCGCTGACCTCGCCATGGTCTATAATATGGCAGACCTAACCATTAATATCTCCGATGCTGAAGGCTTCGGCCTTGCAACACTGGAGTCTCTGTCGACCGGGACCCCGATCCTGGTTAATATGACAGGCGGCCTGCAGGACCAAGTTACAGATGGTGAGAATTGGTTTGGAATAGGTCTTGAGCCGGCATCAAAGGCTATCATTGGGTCACAGGAGGTTCCCTATATTTACGAGGACCGTCTTGGGAAGGATCAGGTTGTGAATGCATTAGTCGAGCTATATGAAATGGGCCCAGAAGGCCGAACAAAATTGGGTGTCGAAGGAAGAGAGTGGGTCAAGAAGCAATTTAATTTTGAAACGTTCACTCAACGGTGGGACGAGTTATTTATGAGGATCCACAACGAAATGGGATCTTGGGATGATCGCACGGGATACGATGCATACGAAGTAAGGGAATTTTAAAATGAAAAAAAAGATTTTAATTAAGGGACCTCTACTCTCAAGGTCCGGTTACGGCGAGCAGTCTCGTTTTGCACTTCGTGCACTCCGGTCCAAAGAAAACATTTATGATATATTCATGATCAACATTCCTTGGGGGAGCACAGGACAAATAATGACTGCAAACGAGGAGACAGAATTTATTAAGCAGACTCTCCAGAAAACACAAGCCTACGCCCAATCCGGCGGCACGTTCGATATATCACTACAAATCACAGTGCCGAATGAGTTTGAAAAGATCGCTCCGACTAACATCGGATACACGGCTGGCATTGAGACCAATAAGGTGGCCCCAGAATGGATTGCAAAAGCCAATGCGGCTGTGGATAAGATTATTGTTGTTTCGAATCACTCCAAGAAGGTTTTCAAACAAACAACTTATGCTGTTGAAGATCAAGCAGGGAACAAAATCCCCAATTGGGGAATACAGGTACCCGTTGAAACAGTGAACTACCCGGTTCGCATAACAGAACCAGAAGCAATCGATCTCAATCTTAAAACAGACAAGAACTTTTTGGTTGTATCCCAGTGGGGCCCGCGGAAAAACCTTGAAAACACCATTAAATGGTTTATAGAAACCTTTAAGGACGATGAAACGGTTGGGCTGGTGCTAAAAACCAATACGGCATCAGACTGTATCGCAGATCGAGAGCATACCTCAAAGCGCCTAGAATCCCTTCTAAACAAGTTTGAGAACAGGAAGTGTAAGGTATATATGGTTCACGGTGAACTGACCCCGGGCCAGCTTACAGGACTATATCAGCACCCCACTATGAAAGCACTCATTAATATTGGCCATGGTGAAGGCTACGGTCTCCCGCTGTTTGAAGCAGCTTATAATGGTTTAAGCATTATTGCTCCAACATGGTCCGGACAGATGGATTTTATTTGCAAGCCAAACAAAAAGGGCAAAGCAGTTCCTAGAATTAACCGCGTAGAGTATGATATACAACCGGTCCAGAAGAATGCAGTTTGGAATGGAGTAATACAAAAGGATTCTATGTGGGCCTTTCCGCGCGAGAGTTCCTTTAAGCTTGCTTTGCGCAATAGCCTAGAAAAAGAAGTACACTATAAGAAGGAAGCAGAAACCCTTAAAAACTATATTCTCGAGAATTTCACCAAAGAAAAAATTTATAATGATTTTGTTTCTTGTATCTACAACCCTACGGATGAAGAACTCGAGTGGATGGCGGTTCTCGGCGAAATCGAAATATTGTAATGAACGTTCTGTTCTTGGCAGACTTCTACCACACAGAGTTAAATGGTGGCGCCGAGAATAATGACGCTGTTCTGATCGACTATCTTCGCTCTAGGCAAATTAATGTTTGTTGCGAAGAGACAGGAAAAGTAACCGTAGAAATGGTGAACCAGTATGGCGCTCTAATTATTTCTAACTTTGTTCTTCTTGCCCCGGCTCTTAAATCACATATCACGGCATCTTGTTCTTACATAATCTATGAACATGATCACAAATATGTAAGAACGCGTGACCCATCCAAGTTCGCCAACTTTTGTATCCCTGAGGACCAGATAATAAATAGAGAATTCTATGAGAACGCAAAGAAGGTTGTAGTATTGAGCAGTATTTGCAAAGAGGTAATCGAAAAAAACCTCAAAATTGACAATGTATATAACATCGGAACGAGCCTGTGGTCAAAAGAGAAGCTTAAGTTTATTAAAGAGTTGTCCAAAAAGACGGAGAAGACAAAAGGAATGGCTCTTATGAATTCGACAAACAAGACAAAGGGAACAGTCCCAGCTCTTCGATTCTGCCAGCAAAAAGGGTTAACTCCAGAAGTAATAGAATCACCAAATCAGTATGAATTTCTTACGATCCTGAGTCAATATGAATCACTTTTATTTTTACCTCAAGTGCTGGAAACCTATAGTCGACTAGTAGCAGAAGCAAAAATGTTAAATTGCAAAGTGATGACACAAAAAACACTTATTGGGTTTATGAGCGAGCCATATTCAAATCAAACTGGTATAGCCCTCATAGAGGCTATAGAAGGCAAGGTCGACGAAGCCCTAGACTATTTTTACGAGGTAATAACATCATGATTCTGGTCACCGGCGCTGCAGGATTTATTGGTAGTTGTTTGCTAGAAGCAATAACAGAGCCAACCGTATGCGTCGACCCGGCCGGCTATAATATGTTGGCACCCGAAGAAGCCATAGTAGAGCTACAAAACTCAAAAAACATCAGTTGCGTCTACCATATGGGCGCCATTTCCTCAACAACCGAAACAAACTCGGTAAAGTTAACAGAAAACAATATTTTGTATAGCCTCCGTATTCTGGAGGTGTGTATTATTAAGCAAATACCATTTATCTATGCATCTTCTGCTTCGGTTTATGGTGCCGCCACTGGTATACAAAGTGAATCACAATTGCTAGCTCCTATTAATGCGTATGCAAGCAGCAAGAGCGCCCTAGATTATTTTGTACAACTAAAAATCGACTCTCACCCCGATGCACATATAGTTGGGTTGCGGTACTTTAATGTCTTTGGCCACCGCGAGCACCATAAGGGTGATATGGCCAGCCCGGTACACAAATTTACTATACAGGGTCGAAAAACTGGCAAGATAAAAATCTTTGAAGGAAGCTCGGACTTCCAACGTGATTTTGTTCATATTGATGATGTTGTGGCGATGACATTGGCTGCCCCCAGCTTTAAGTCGTCAGGAATCTATAATGTGGGAACTGGTGCAGCCCGCTCATTCCAAGATGTAGCAGAAATCATAGCAGCAGCGACAGGTGCTGTGATTGAAGAGATCCCCTTCCCGCAACATCTTAAAGGAAAATACCAGAAGTACACTTGCAGCGACAATCATAAAATTTCTATGGCTGGATATAACGAGCCACGCCAGAGTCTTGAAGAGGGAATCCGAAAAACGTTGGCGCTAATATGAAAACTATTTTCATAAATGGATGCTTTGACGTATTGCACAGAGGGCACTTAGAAATGTTCAAATATGGCGCCAGCCTGGGCGACGAATTGGTAGTTGCTATCGATTCCGATAGAAAAGTGAAAGAAGCAAAAGGGCCCAACCGACCGGTAAACAATGTAGAAGATAGAAAGTTTATGTTATCATCTTTACGTTATGTCGACCGAGTTGAGGTCTTTGACTCCCCCGAGGAGCTAGAAAATCTAGTACGAGTAAACGCCCCAGATATAATGATTGTGGGCTCCGACTGGAAAGGTAAAACAATTGTCGGCGGTGCTCACGCATATGAGATTAGATATTTTGAGAGAATAGATGGATACTCCACAACCCAAACAATTCAGAATATTAGTAATAGGTGATGCCTGCACGGATCGTTACTATTATGGTTCCGTAACCCGTTTAAGTCCAGAAGCCCCTGTCCCCGTTTTAAAGCATTTATACACCGAAGAGCGTTTGGGTATGTGTTTGAACGTGGGAGCCAACCTAGAGGCTCTGGGGGCCGTTGTAGGTGTTCTAAAGAATGATGAGATGATCTATAAAGATCGTTTCGTCGACGCAAAGACCAAGCAACACCTTCTTAGAGCAGATTTTGGCGAAAGTGGTACGGTACAGCCAATAGATCCACTTAAAGTAGATGTGTCGGATTATGATGCGGTGGTCGTATCCGATTATGATAAGGGATTTGTTTCCCAGGCAGCCGCCAACAGTATCACAATCAAATGTCATGATGCGGATATTCCCCTATTTGTGGATTCGAAAAAGAAAAATCTTGAATGTTATGGACACTGTTTCATTAAGATTAACGAAAAAGAAAGTGCTGAAATCCAATCACTCAATGACACAGCAAAATTAATTGTCACATTGGGGCCCCGAGGTGTTGAGTATGAAGGGGTCGTATATCCCACTCAAGAATGTGAGGTGTTTGATGTATCTGGCGCCGGCGACACGTTCTTAGCAGCCATGGCTCACAAGTACCTAGAAACCAAAAAGATGCCCACATCGCTTAAGTTTGCCAATGAATGTGCTAGAATAGTAGTACAAAAGTTTGGCACGTACTGCCTCAAGCCGGAAGACCTTATATAAAATGACGTATGTATTTGATATTGATGGGACCATCTGTACAATAACGAATAGTGATTATGCTAATGCAGAGCCTATTCTTGAGCGTATAGAGGCAGTCAACGCCCTCTATGATGAAGGACACACAATTATATTTCAGACCGCCCGCGGGATGGGAAGAACGCACAACAACCCCACCGCCGCCGGGGAAATATTCTATGCGTTTACTCACCAGCAACTGACTGTATGGGGAGTGAAATTTCATTCTCTATTTCTAGGGAAGCCCGCCGGCGATGTTTATATCGATGATAAAGGAATAAAAGATGAAGACTTCTTTACCAATTAAGTATGTCCCCAAAGGATGGGGCTTTGAAAAGTGGATTGTTAATAACGAGGAGTATTGCGGTAAACTGTTGTACTTTGTCAAGGGACGGAAGTGCTCTTGGCATTACCACGAACTTAAAGATGAGGTATTCTATATCCAATCCGGAAAGATGCTGGTGAAGTATTCTGATGACGATAATCTTGACACAGCCCAAGAGCTGATTCTAGAACGCGGCAATAACTTCCATGTATATCGAGGATTAAGACACCAAATGTTGGCCTTAGAGGACACTGAGTTGTTTGAGTTCTCAACTCAGCATTTTGATGAAGATTCATATCGAATCGAAAAAGGAGACTAAAATTATGAGTTCATATGAAATCTTAAGAAGTATAATTCTTGATAACACATTAGAAGTTAAAAAAGTATGCGAGGTGGGAGTCTATAATGTTCGATATTCTAACATGCTTCCATTCGCTAGACAGAATGAGAATGAATGTAAGGTTATGCTTGTAGAGCCTCAGCCTAATTTAGCTTGGAAGTTACGACAATATGCGCAGACCAATGGTTTAGAAAACGTGAAAGTGTATGAGGTAGCTGCTGGCGATGCCAAAGGTGTTTCCACATTTCGGGTCCCACAGGTGGGGGGCGCCTCTGATTCAAGTGGCCATTTACCTTTAGGGGGGAAAGACGTTTTTTCGATTAGACACGGAAAAAATCTAAACTATAAAGAAATCAAAGTCCCCACAGTTACTTTTGATGTCATAGATACCGCCGGCGACATCGATATCTTGTCTATTGATACTGAGGGCGCCGAATGGTTTACTATTAAGCATATGAAAAGTCGACCATCTTTAATTATGATAGAAATGCTGACTGAGGCTGATGATAACCTGCCACGCTGGGTTAATCCCTATTACCAAGAAATTCTGGAGTGGATGAAGCAGAATAAATACTCTTTAGTTCATCGTGCTCCTAGTGACTTCTATTTCCAGAGAGACGATACAATCTCTGAGTTTAAAAGAAACAAAGTTAAAAAAATACCAGCCGTATAGGAAAGTTAGAAAATTATGGAAGATGTTTTAGTTATATATCCTCATGGATTGGGAGACTGTGTTTTACTCACTCCGGCATTGCGAGAATATTATAATAAAAACGGTCATCAACTAAGTGTGGCAACACCAGAGAGATTTCGTTCAGCTAGATTTTTTGATCATAATCCTTATGTGAAACAAGTCTATTATACGAAAGATGCTTGGCTAGATTATCCCAATTCACAAGTCGGCTTTAATGCTGTATACAATGATTGGAAAACTTACGCCCGCGAGCAAGGGTTACGAGGAGTTGTGATGCCAATGCATTCTAATCCCATAAATAAGATAATTCTGAATTTTAAATATTTAGGGATCCCTCTGGATGCAAATCCAGTAACTGAGCTGCATACCACACCTGAAGATGGTGACTCGGCGGCTAAGATAATTGCAGAACTAGTGGGAGACGCTCCTTTTGGGTTTGTACAAACCAACACGGGAGTTCCGTCAAAAGATCTCCCAGCTGATTATGGACGCACTTGGCTTAAAAACCAGCGTGGACTTGAAAATGTTATAGAAATTGGAAAAGAGATAGGTGCACTAGATTATAACATTAACATACAGTTCGAGATTTTACGTCGTGCCACGGCAGTATGCATACCAGATTCCGTTTTTTATCACGCCTGTCATGCAATGAACAAGACCATTGATTTAGTTTATTTTGGTCGAGGCAAAGGCATTTATGATCGAGTTCGGCCTTTGCATGAGGTAAAAGAAAATGTGGTATTTAAATTATGAAGATTTTATTCATTGGCGTATTTGATAGCGCTAATCGGTCAACCAATAACGCACAATTGCGTGGGTTCCTTAAGACAGGAGCACA
>Ga0209756_1000630_pt1 | contig 34343 bp, 52 predicted proteins | sample ETNvirenome_6_85_FD_184071 | JGI IMG/M metagenome (GOLD analysis project Ga0209756, IMG submission 184071) | Marine viral communities from the Pacific Ocean - ETNP_6_85 (SPAdes) (version 3) | ecosystem: Environmental > Aquatic > Marine > Oceanic | place: Pacific Ocean | collected 2013-06-19 | reverse complement strand
CGAGGTACGTTCCGCCGTTGAGAGGGTCGCCGCTGTACGCACCCACTCCAGCGTCCTGCACAGCACCCAAGAACATCCCAACGTGATCTTCAGAAACCGCCCCAAAGTTCACAATCGTCGCTGAAGCCGCCGTCAACTCGGCGCTGGTCAGGACCACCGACGACATGGTTGAGGGCTCGACGATGTCAATCGTCTGCTGGGCGTTGACCGCACAGTTTCCAAAGTAAAGACTGCTCGCGTAACTCACGACCTCCGACGATACGGGGGGACGCGAGTTCTCCTGAAGGATGCCGTCTATAGTGCTGTTCGTGTATAGAAAGGCACCCAAGTTGAGGTTCTCGATGTAATCGACTACCACCCTGCGACCAGCCGCAATGTCAGCGCCGGTCACCTCAACGTCGGCCATAAGCTGCATCTCGTCGCCGGGAGGCGTCGTCGCGGCGTCCGTAGACGTGGTCCTATAAACCAACATGCGGTCCCCGGCTATGACCCCCAGCCCACCCCTTGCCCCGGTGGTAGACAGAGGAATGGGGATATCCAGCTCAACCACGCCAACAGCCCCCAGCGCAGGGTTTGTTACGGTCGTGTGCCCAGATGGAGCGCCGTACATCGGTATGCCGCCAATCGTCTTCTGGAACACCACCCGGTACGCAACCTGCGAGTCAACCTTGAACCAATGGCCCGGAGCGGCCTTCAGTGTGGTGAGCGGCGTAAGCCCGGCGGGAACGCCCGAAAGATCTGCCTCGATACCGCCGACGCCTGCCGGGTTCTCGATGCGGCGAAGGCCATCTGACGTGGTGAAGTAAAGGTTGCCACGCGTCTCGGCGCTAGCCGAAGAGCCCACCGACACAGACAGGTTATTGCCCGCCCCGGTGCTGGAGTGCTTGTAAACCGATGATCCGTCGCTTACCCGAATTAGGAAAACGCAACCGTAGATAAGGCCGACCGTTTCCCACATGTACTCGTCACCCTCAAACGGGATGATGTACGTCCCCACTCCGCCAACCGTCCACGATGCCGAGATGGGAAATCCAGGCCGAGGCTGAACGATGCCCCGTCGCTCGATGACTACATTGTCAGCGACAGTCGCCGCACCGGGAGGCGCTGCGGAGTGCGGGTTTGGGTCTGGTATCCAGCCCGCCGGAAGCAGTGTCAGCTCTTGTGCCATCTACTGCCACCGCCTGCTAAACCTCAGCGGGCCGCGCCGGTTGATGATGCGAGGCTGCTCCCCGTCGTTGCGGGGCTGGATGTGAGCTACGGCCTGACTCATCTGCCGCTCCATCTTCGCCTGAGCCACGCCCACTCCCTGTAAGTCTCCAAGAGCCTCAAGCACACGAACAACAGTCGCGCTCGTCAGCACTGGCTGAAGCTCAACCGTGAGCTGAACGACTGGCGATTCGGTGGCCAGGGCGATGTAATCGCCGACCGCAAGCTCGGATGGGTAGGGGTCCGTGAAGTCAATCGACCCCCCCACGCCAGCAGTCACGACTGCGGCAGTCGCGTCCATGCCGAACGTGTCGAATGTGGGGTCGGCGGAAAGCGAATCAAAGATGTTGGCGTTCGTCCACGATGCCGGGACATCGCCCTGAACTTGGTTGGGGTTCGGCCCGAAGCCGGCCACCTTCATCGCCTCCGACACAGGCACCAGGCGACCGGGACGCTCGTAGTACCTTAGCCTGAGCGTACCCTCCCGAGTAGGCTCGGGGCGAAGACGCACCTTGTTGCCCTCGATGGTGTAAGCGTAAGCAGTGCTCCACCACGCAGACCCGCTCGACTTGTAGTAGTCCGAGTCCTCAAGAGGTATCTCGGGGATGCTCCAGCCGTTGCCGTTGGGGTCGATGTACGTCACATCGCGGAGCGATGCACCCTGCGCGCGAGACGGAATGCTATAGTCGCTGACGCCGGAAGCTACTGCGTGGTCCAGAGACCGGACGTAGTAGTTCCCGCGCGCCTTGCGAATTTCAGGTAAGACGTAGGTGAGTAGCTCTTCATAAGCTAGCTCAAGAATATTCAAGTCCGTAAACTTGCCGTCGTTAGCTGCCGTAGGCAACTGACACCGCATCCGAACGGCGCTTACTAGGTCGTCGGAGCGGTACGGCATTTATTCGTCCTCGTCTTCTTCGTCTTCTTCGTCCTCTACTACGTCTTCTGCGTCCTCGGCGAGGTCCATGTCATCCTCAAGCTCGCCCTCGGGGCGACCCATTCCAAGAATGATGGTGAGGCCAGGAGGCCCGTTCTCCTCGTCGGCGTGATCGCGCAAACGAGCTCGCCGAGCCGCCTTTACCAGGCGCTTAAGGGCATGTGATTTCGCTTTATCCACCAGAGCCTCCAATCAATAAAAAGACCGCCAGGGCGCCGCGTACAGGGAAGACTGAAAACGCGACGCCCCAACGCTCTAAACTACGGACCAGAAGTCGGGACGATGTTCGTGATCTTCACACACCGAGCCGGGTGAGTGACAATCAAGCCCTGGTCGAAATAGTTCCGAATCTCGAAACCTGCTGCGTCCGACAACTGACGAACGAATCGATCGGGACCAGCATCAGGCAAACGGAACGTGATGTCCGTCGAACCAATACGCAAGCAACGCTTCATCGGAACGATGAAAGTGTCCCCAGCCTTTACCATCGGGTGAGGAACGATCTCCATCACACCGTTGACGCCGAAGAACTTGATGCTCTTGCTGCCGGACGTGAACTCACTGTCGGGGTTCTTGTCATTGTAGTAACGGTTGTTACCAAGCGTGGTGTTCAGAAGGTCAGTCCAGGTGTAGGTGCTGACAAGGACGGTAACGTCCTCCATCAACCCACGAACCGCAGCCCGACTCATCGCCTGCTGAAGACCCGCCGCACTCAGCGGAAAGCCACCGTTGTTGTAGACGTTGCCGCGCCACAGGTTGTAGGTCGCAGCGTTGATCCCAAACAAGGTGCCAGCGTTGCTGATGATAGCATCAAGACCGTTGAACCAGTTACCGCCCGTCGGGACAGCACCAGGACCAACCAGGCCGTAAGCCCCACGCGGGTAGATGAAACATTCAGCCGCCCCAACCGCCGCAGTGATCAAAGCAAGGTCCGCCACAACATTACAGGTAATCGAGACCTGCCGCGTGTCGGGATCAATCGCCGTGATCGTCACTGCGCCATTTGTATTCACGAGACCCGTTGCTACGCCGATACCGCCCGGATCCTCGTAGATGTCGATCTCCGCGCCCTCCATCTGAGCCCAAAGACCACCCGCCCAAGAATGAGCGCTAAGGGTAATGACGCCGCTCGCAGGAGGAGCAGGAGCCCAGCCAGCGCCAAGGAACGCGCCAATGCCGGTGTTTGAACCACCGTACAAAAGAGCCATCTCACGCTGGAAAGCCGCCGACTCCGTCATGTCGAGCACAACCTCGTCCAAGGCGGGGCCGAAAGACTCCTCCTTGCCGCCGGAGCGGGAGACAACGCCGTAGCTCAAACGCTCACGAAGAACGAACTCCGAGCCGGTCACGTTCGCTTCGCGAGTGACAAGGCTAATGGGCTCGTTGAGCGCAAACGCCGAACCGGCGCCCGCCGCCGTACCGTTCCAGGTGTAACCCTGGGAACGAGTCAGCTTGCAGGGAAAGCGGAAGCTATCCCCAATCTTATCTGCCTTCTGAAAGGGAATCTTCTTTGCGACGATGGCGAACTCGGGAACGAGCGCCTCTAAATCGTCGCCGTAGACGCGCTTGAAAAAGCCGTCCAATTGCGAGGTTGTAACTGCTGTAGCCATGATAACTCCTGAAAATGATTAGGTTTTCGGGACCTCATCGATGCCGTCACACGCCTTCGCATCCATTCGGGTAGCAGTAACGCTTGCGGGTCTAGAACTCCGACATGCACATGTTGAACTAAAAAGCCAACAAAAGTCAACCCTTCATGCGTCTCGACTTAAACAACGCGCGCATCTCGTCCATGTTGTACGCCTTCTTGTCCTGCTTCTTCGGGCGGCGCCTTGATGGCTGCGGGTTGCCTTCACGCGCGCTCAGCTTCCCCTTCACGCGGTCGATGTCGTACTGGCGAAACTTCTTCCCTACATCTTCCCCTAGAAAGCTGTGCAGGTTCTCGGGTTTCATGTTCCCGAGGAATCCTTTGATGATGCCGTTGTACTCTTCCTTGACCATGTGTGCGAGATCTGCTGGCTTCAGCTCGACTCCAGCATCAAGTGCTTCGGACGCCACCTGGGCCATATACTGAAGCATCTGCGGGTAGGCTGAGCTCTCGGCGGGTATGCCTACCGTTCCCAGGGCTTCGGTGAAGTCCCGTGTGTACTTTTCTTGGTAGTGGGAGGCTTGGGCCTCGACTTGGGCCGCCTGTCGCTTCTCTTTTGCCGTCATCTGTTGGCGGCTCCAGTCGTCTTTTTCCCTCTTGAGCTTGCTGCGCTCATTCTGTATTTCAGCCTGCATCTGCTCTTCGGGAGTCATGGACTCCCACTTGATGAGCTTTTTGTATTCACGCTGCACCATGGCCTGCGTGTCGATGCCTAGGGTTCTCAGGAGTTCTTCGGGGTTCTCGCCTCGCAGTTCCTCAATGAACCTATTAACGTCCTGCTCTTTGCGCTCTACGTCTTTTCTGGCCTGCGACGCTTCAATGAACCGCTTATGCGATGCCTTGGCGCGCTGTGTGTTGGCGACCACCTCCGAGAGCGGCATTGTGACTGTTTCGCCGTCCACGGTCACCTCGACCAGTCGCTCTCCCATCTGGCTGAGGTCTATCGGTCCCTGCATGAGGTCTGGCTCGCCGCCCCCCTCGGTGACCCCCGCGTCTACTGGCGCGGCCTCGGTTACCACGCCTTCGCTTGGTGCTTCTGCTCCCTCTGTCATGCCATTCCTCCCTGTGGGTTATATCGCCCGCCATTGAGCGGGTTTTGTGGCATCTGCGGCAGTTCCGGGCTCTCACCCAGGGCTCGTCCACCCTCCATGCCTGGAACCTCTCCCGGCTCTCCCATCCCTGGCTCAGCGCCCGGTGGCATCCCTCCCTCCGGTGGCCCAGGAGGTGGCCCGCCAGGGAGGGGCTCCTGTCCGGTGAGTACCATCATTGCCGGATGTTCTTGCGCCATCTCAACGTGTTCCTTGATGTGTCCCAGGATGACACGCATGAGCTCGTCGTTGAATCTCGTTGCCGGGTCAGCGAGGATGACCTTGTGCTCTTGTATGTGAAGGCGGTGGTTATCGAGTGGTGTGGCGCGGACCTCGCCGCCTGAGTTAAGGATCTCGTTTTCACTCTTGATGAGGGAGAGCTCGGCGCGTGGACCATCCAAGATCGGGCTCAGTCTCCCGGTCGCGACAACGTCCATGTACTGCTGTGCGGTGATGGCTTGTCGCTCAAGGAGGCGATCGGCCAACTGAACGCGCCCAGCGGCGGTGCGGAGCAGTGGGCTAGAAAGGTCAACCTTTATCCTTCGCACTGCCGCGATGTCGTCGCCCGTAAACTCCATGAGATTGGGGCGCTCGTTTGCCCCGAGCACCTCCGCAAGCCTCGGGGTAGATGCGTACCTTTGCAGCATGCGAATGAGCCCGGTGACGGTCTTCTCCATCATGCGCCCGTAGGCGCGCTGCAAACCATTGTTGTACTGGATCGCCATTGAGTGAACCAAGGCCAACGCAGCACCAGACTCCAAGTTCTTCTCGGGGTTGCCTCGAGCGACCGAGTTTACGCCACTTAGCGTCTCCATCATTCCCGTGATGGAGTCCATCAGCTTGTAGGTGTGCTGGCTGATGCTCAGCAGTTCCAGCGGTTTCGGTTCCCCGGCTGCTGCGTTGAACTGTACCATTCGCAGCCCACCGGACAAGTCGTTGACCTCGATGTCAGAGCCGTAAGGCACGAGCACGTTCTGCACACCAAACGCCTCATGGTTTGTCATGGCAGTCGTCATTAGGCTGTCCATGGCCTGGGAGAGCGCGAGCAAGTCCCAGTTTCCTGAGTAGCCCGAGCTTGTGTTGAACTGCATCGAAGGAACGAGGGGGTAGATGGGGATATTGCTGTACGGCATTGGGCCGTCGTGGAGCAGGCTATCTCCGGCAAGGATAGCAAATCTCCCCTCCGGCAGGGCATCGGTCACCTTATGATAGAAGTAGTAGACGGGAATGATGTCACTGCTCGTGGTCGTTGCGTAGCTGTTGATGTAGTCGAAGAGGACCGACTCGGTGTCTGCGGGTTTCGCTTGAAGGTTCTCGATGTCTTCGGCGTGCTTGGGGTAACGCTCCATGAGGTCGTATCGGTTGACCATCATCCGCTGACACAGCCAGTCATGGTCTTGGTCGCGACGTGCGATGTCACGCACTACGTCCATGGGGCCGCTCACATAGCTAGAGATATCTCCGCTGTATACAATGCGCTCACGCATGACGGGCTCGCCCATCTCGTCGTAGACTTCCATGCCGTCGTCGCCGATCACTTGCACTTCTTCGACACCGTACTGGTCCCCTTTTTCGGTGTCCCAGGTGAGTGCAAGCCAGCCTTCTCCGAAAACGAGCGCGTACTCGACAGCGCGAACCGACTCATCTTCTAGGTCGTACTCGTCCAGGTAGTAGTCGATGAGACCCTCGGCGACGCGCGCCTGCACTAGCGACCTCTGGTCATCGTTCATAGCTCGCGCGGAGAACGACGGCCTGCTTGCGGTAGTCATCGTCAGCATGTGCTGGATGAGGTTTCTGTAGTGATTGACGCGCAGCATGACGAGTTCACCCTGTTCACCTCCGTAGGTAATGGCGCTTGAGTTGCGCCAGCTCCCTTCGGCGTCGAGGCCATAGTAGGTGCGGACGGATCTCCGCCACACGTCGGTGCGCCCGGTGGCGTCCATCTGACTGTAGTAGCGCATGATTGCGTCGGTGAGTTCGCTTGCGAACTCGTCTTTAGGCTTCGCAGCCCAGTACTCTTTGTTGCCCGGTACACGTCCACTGATAGGCATTATCGTCTCCACGTCTTCCTGTGCCGAGGCTTGAAGATCTCAATTACCTCTGCGTTACTGTCGCCGTTCGCCGCCCTCTTGGGAACGAAATGGTTGTCACCCGTTACACCTGGTGCGCGTATTGGGAAAGGATTCTTGCCCCGCATGGCGTGCCTAAGCAAGTAACACGCCGCCGCAACGCCGTCGAAATGCCCAAACTCGCCACTCCGCGCGAAGGTGGTCCGGGCCTTATTCCACACTCCGTGGCGCAAATGCGCCCTGAGAGCCGTGCATCGAGGGTGAATCAGCAACTTCTTAGACGTGATCGCCAGTCTAAGCGCGTTAATGGCCGCATCGCGGTCGTCGCGGCGGGCCGGCGTGAGCCTCATCTTGTGAATGCTGGACAGGTCGGCGAGCACGATTCGGTCTGCATCCACCACTCTCATTGACGGCTCTTGATCCCCGTACAGCGCAGCCTCTTTCTTCTTTATTTCAGACGCGATAATCCCACTGTTGGCGCGCTCGAGCACGAGCTCATCCTCGATGACCATCATGTCGTTAGGGAAGTGGTAGTAAGCAAAGACAACAAAGGTCAAATCTCGGAAACCCAGGTCAGCAGCCGTGTAAAACTCAAAATGGTCCGGCCTGTCCACAGTACCCACAATATTCTTCTCATTATCACTGAACTCGGGTACAATCGCGCGGCTTTCATCCACGACGAACTCCGCCATGTACTCGCGGCGCCACGTTGTGGAGTGCTCACCACCCGACTCGGTGCAGTATTCTTCCCTCTGCCGGTCGTTGATGTGTGGAGCATCGTAGATTGTTTTGTGGACGTAGTTACCTGTCGCCTCTGCGTTGGAGCAGTACATGACAAACGGGTGTGCCGGTGTGCGCGGTGGTGTAGACAGCATGACGATGCGTCCATCCGTAGTGATGGTTTGCGGGAGAAAGATGTCTTGGCAGACGTACTCCAGGTCATCGACGAAGCCAGCCTCTTCGATAATGCCGAGGTGCATCTCTGTTCCACGGTGTCGCTCTGCGTTGCCAGCGTCGCAGCCAGCGACGTGTATCTGTGAGCTGTTGGGGAACGTCCAGTTGCCCACGTTCTTGAGGTGTTTTGGTTTTACGGTGCGCGGCGCGTCAAGGAGCAGATTCCTCATGTGCGGCTCAATGATGCCGCGAACCATCTTGGCTGTGGGTGCTGCGATCCGTATCTGCGAGGCGGGGTGCCTAAGTGCGTGCTCTAGCGCAATGACGCAGGCCAGGTAGCTTTTACCGTAGCGCCTGGAGCAGTTGACGATGAAGCGTCTCCCGCTGCTCTCGTAGAACTTATCCCTGATGAACTCTTGTCCCTCATGCAGAAGGTAGGAAAGGTCTCCGAGCTCCCACAGGTGGGCCTTGAGTTGTTCCTCCTCCGAGATGGACATCAGCCACTCCGCCGCCGGGAAAGCGTGAGCCGTGTGTTTTGGTCCCGAACGGAGGCATCAATGTTAGAGATGTCGGCGGTGATTTGCGCCAGACGCTTCTCAATGGCCTCGACGCGCTCGTCCGTCTCCGTCTGGGCCAATGCCTTTTGTGAGCGCACGAGTATGTCTCTCGCCGCTGCGATGGCGAGCACACCTATCACCAGGGCCACAATCGGCCAGGTCACCCGTTGCCGCGACCAGCAAGTTCGCCGTGTCGGTACGCGGCTGACAGGTAGTTAGACAGCGTTGCAACGGCATCCGGCGCGGGGGAGTTTGACCACCCCTGCTCACAGATGATGTGCCTCGCCATCCCGGAGTAGTCAGGCATTGCGAGAATGGCCGGTGCTTTGGGCGCGGCTTTCTTCGGCTCGGCCTTCTTCGGCTCGGCCTTCTTTGCCGGTGCCTTTTTCTTGGTGGTTTTCTTACTTGTAGCCATGGCCTGATCCCATCCTCTCCAGCTCTCTAACCAGTTTGTCCACGACAAGCCACATAGCGTCCGGCCTGTCTGTACGAATACTGTGACGCTCTACCTCTACCAAAGGCGCCTTGGTGTAGTAAACAGAATAGCCCCCAGGCTCACGACGAAGGTGGAAGCCGTAGACGTGCTCAAGAGGTTCCCGGCTCCGGGACGGTTTCCCTCCCCTCCGTCTCGAAGGTCGCCCTCGGCCCTCCTTGGAGGAGCTTGAGTCTATTTCTGGCTTGTGCGGCTGTGAGTGTTGCGACTCGCTCATCTGTCACCTGTGATTCTATGCGAGCCTCTAGTCTAGGCCCGTACCTGTCGGGGTATTTTCTTTCCAGCTTCCATGCCGCCGCTTTCCAGTCTCGCGCGGCGGCCTTATTCAGGCTCTCTACGAGGTCTATTTCGGCCTCTGCCTGGGCTGCATTCAGTCGTGTGGCGAGACCTCTGTATGGTTCATCGCCCTGGTGACCCCTTTCTAGCCACTTATGCAGTGTTGATGGCGGTATTCCACATGCTCTACAGGCCACCTGAAGGAAGTTCCCTCTCCGAACGAGAGAGATCAACTGGTCGGCCAGCGTCTCAGTTAAAAGCATATAGACGACCTCCATTCACCTGCCGCCCTCCGCCATTCGGCGCAGTGCCTCCTGCTCAGCGAGTGTTTCAGCCTCGGCCTCCGCAAGACGGCGCTGATTCTCGTGCCAGGCGTCGCGGGGAACGGGACGCCTGTGCTGCTCCTCGACGCTGTGGAGGATTGATTGGGAGTTGCCGGGAGCCTGGTCGCCCACACCCTGGTTGACCAACGCCCGCTGTCGCTGCTGCTCGTGCCACTCCGAGCGAACCCGGTTGGGTCTATCGGGGGCCATGCCGAATCCCGATGGCTGAGTCACCACCCCCGTGCTGTCGAACTCTCCCGTGCGCCCGAGTTCCTGGTCATGCCCCGCCTGCTCAGCCAAAGCCTGCTCACGCTGTTGGGCATGCCAGTCCTCTCGAGCAGTAGGAGGCACAGGGCGTCCGTACTCAACGCCCTCGCTCACCGTACCATGCTCGTGTAGGTCAGCTTGAGAACGGCCAGGAGCTCGCCTGTGGGCACGCTGAAGAGCACGCTCCAACTTCACACGGTTCTCTTCAGTTAAATCAAACTTAGGGTCGGTCCAAGGCACGTCAGACATAGTCATGTAGTATCATGTAACTGTACGCCGGTCTATTAGCGAGCAGTGCTTACCCGTTTGAGGACCTCATGAACGAGGGGGGCCAATAAAAAGGGGGACCGGGCTCCGGGGTGGTGGGGGGTGGGTGCCATCAAGCTCTCCGTCGAGACCCCTGCTGTGAACGCTGGTTCACACATCGACGCTCGAGTAAACGCTAGTTCACACAAGCACGCGAGACCCCCCATCGTAAACCACAGTTCACACTATCGGTGTGGTGTAGCCACCAGTTCACACCCCCAAACCAGGCTGGTTCGTGAACCGAGGGTTACACCGACTGTGAACGCTGCTCGAGATGCAACTTCCTCCAGCATTTCCGGTCACTTACCGCCGATTGCCCCCTGCTTCCCGTGAACAAGAGTTCACTCCGGGGGAGGGAGGCGGGCCGGCCAAATCCCCCCCTCAGCACCCTCGAAACTACCACAGAACAGGCACGCTTATCAACCCCCAATAACCCCTGTCATTACGGTCACTTACCCGAGCTCTCCTCGCGTGCGGGTTTCCTACACTACTACGGCCTAAGCCGTGTGCAATCATACTTGGCACGAGTGCTGCAATGTCACTCAATCAACTCTCACACATCGGGAGTCACTCACACCACATCGGAGGCACCATGCCACACACCACATCGGGCACCGAGAATGCCCACCGCGAGTGCTTCTGCATCCTAAGATGCGCCGTCACTCCTGAAGAGCGCAAGCGAGCTGTCGCCGTGCTTGAGTACTGTCGCAAGGTCGGCGATACCCGAGGTACGACACTAGCCATAGCGTCTCTGAACGGGAGTTGTTGCAAGTGACGTACTACGAAAGCGCTGAGGGCGTGGTCATAACCAAGGAACGGGCTCGACACGAGGTCGAGGTCGTCCACGATGGAGACTGGTCCGACTTCCTTGACGAGGTCGGCGACCAAGCGGTCTACGATGCACAGAAAGTGCTCGACTGGCTGAACTACTAACGAGAGGAGTTTGATAGTCCGTAGGGCTATGCGGCGACATGTCGCATGGTCCAATCGGGAGAATCAAATGTACAGGATACGATACTGGAGTAGCGCCTACAGCAGCGTTTACGTCGAGCGGACGGGCTTGCCCTACGCATTAGCCTACGCTCTCGCCACTAAGGGCGGCTGGTACAAGTGCCAGGTAATTAACGAACGATGGAGCACTCTGTGCTTTGAGACGAGGAACGATTTCTAGAAGGGGAAGACACATGGACGAAGAAAAGGTTCCCTCTAAGGGACAATGCGAGAATGTATCGGAGTGCGGCAAGTATGGTGTCGCCGACATCGGACAAGGGCGTTCGCTCTACCGACTAGGCAAGCACGGTTACCGATGCGGCGCGATGATGAACACAGACGAAGATGCTTTGGCGTATGCCATTGATGCTCACGAAGAAGAGATGCGCGTCATGATAGCTGATGCTCGACGTGAGTTTGGACTCTAGAAAGGGAAGACATGAAGAAGATGCATGTGCTTACGTCACTTGAGTGGCGTCAGACGGCGAAGAACAGCTACGAGATAGCGTGGCTCGGTTCATCCGGGCAGCTCGGCGACGACGACGGATGCTCAGACGTGGAGAAGGACGTTGTCCTCACGCAGGATGAGCGTTTTGCTGACAAGCCTTGGACCGTACGCATCCAGTCAACGGACAGCCCATATCAGACTTGGGTCAAGCGTAAGAAGGGAGACATGACACACCGTGAGGCGTTGACGTGGGCCACTGATTGGCTCGTAAGGATAGCACTCGATACACTATAGGATGATTGTCAGTAGGACTGACGCGGCATAGGTCACGCAGTCCAATCGGAGAATCAACCACAGAAAGGGAAGACAATGACGATGCTGATAAAGCTCGAGAGCAGAGCTGCGCGCAAAGCGAGAGCTCGCGACATCCTGGACAAGCACGATTGGCCCACGACGTTGGGGAATATCGATAGGTCCGCCAAGACTGTAAAGGGTCTGAAGTATGGCGTATCGACGTTCATTACCTATCTGGCACCACACACCTTGTCCGGTCGGAACGTGTGCCCTAAGGCCAGTGCTGGATGCGTCAAGGTATGCCTGAATACTGCTGGACGAGGCGGCATGACATGCACGCAAGTGGCACGCATACGAAAGACCGAAGCATATTTCCGAGACCGCTCGCGCTACATGCTGCAACTAGAGAAAGAGTTGCGAGCGTTTCAGCGGAACACGAGACGACGTGACTTGATACCTGCTGTCAGGCTAAACGGAACAAGCGATATCCGCTGGGAGAACATCGGGTTTCATGGTGCAGATGGTACCTGGTACGCGTCAATATTCGCGCGCTTTCCAGAGTTGCAGTTCTACGATTACACCAAGTGGACCCCGTCTGAACGACCACGCGTAGATGAGTTGCCGAACTACCACATCACATTTAGTTACGCGGAAGACAACCACGAGCGCGCCTTAGAGGCGCTCGCCCATGGATGGAACGTGGCCGTCGTGTTCCGCAAAGACTTACCTGATACATGGCAGGGATACAAAGTCCTAGACGGAGACACGAGTGACATCAGATTTACTGATGAGCCTGGGTGTGTGGTCGGGCTGAAAGCTAAGGGCAAGGCGCGCCATGATGACAGCGGATTCGTGGTCGATTGCGAAGGGCAAGGTCTCTACAGGGTAGGGAACCAAACCAGATACGCATGAAAGGGAAGATATGACCAAGTATGAACGATTGAAAGAGTTTGCCGATAGGCTTGCGCCTCTCTTGGAGAGCGGTCGCATTACACCGGAAGACGCGCGCGTCGCGTACGAGAATCTGCGGTTTCTGCTGGAGTCTCTTGACCTAGTGGCACCCGAGGGGAGGGAAGACGATGAGTAGAAAGTTTGACCGCCGAAAGATAAACGGCGACACGGTATCCGTCGAGGATATGCGCACTGCCGCTGGGCGCATACGCGTCTACTACTTCAGCCGCGAAGTCAAGAAAGGCACGCGTAGCTTTGTGCTGGCGTACAACGTGACCATCTACAAGGACACCAAGAGGGTGCGTGGATGCGTGTGGCGAAAGAGAGGCGCAGTGGTGCGGACAGCACGCGCCATGGGCAGGGTTGAGATTCACACATCAATGGGCTCGGGCGCATCCTACGCGAAGTCATACGAGACCATGGTGCTCGCGCTTGACGCGGTGAGGAACATCTAACCGAAGGGAAGACAATGAGCAAAGACAAGCGGAAGAGCCCGCTGGCCGTGGCTGCTGGTCACTTGGTGGGAATGCGTATTGTACGCGTCAGCTATCTAAGTGAGGAAGACGCGGCGGCAATGGGCTGGTCACAGAGGCCAATAGTAATTGAACTTAGCAGCGGCGGATATGTTTACGCTAGCTGTGACGACGAAGGCAATGATGGCGGCAGCCTGTTTGGCGGCGGCGGCCCGCTGGGTTTTTGGACTGGGTCGCCAGTGTCATCTGAGTGGTGGGGGGAAGACAATGAGTAAGAAGCAAGCAGCAGCAGCGCAGCATGCGCCGGGGTTCAAGCATGACCCCGTAGTCACACAGGTAACTGAGCGTCTGATTGTGCTCTACCAGGCACAGAAAGAACTCGCGGACGAGGTGCGCCGACTGAAGGACAGGGTCAAGGTGTTCTTCGCCGAGGGTCGCGGCATGGTGTTCCATGCGCCAAGCGGAGCGGTCACTATCAGACGCGTGAATGGTCGCGAGCTGTTCAAGAAAGAGCGGGCGGCGCAGTACCTAAGCGCAGTGCAGTACCGCGCGTGCATCGATGAGACCTCGCCCAGCCTACGCGTCGAGGTATCTGTGGACGAGGTAAACCGATGAGTATCCTTGTCAAGCCTAAGTGGTGGATGCGCCCATCCATCTGCCCGGTGTGCAAATCACACGACACTTCCCGGTGCGACGAGGTCTTGGACGAGGTCGAGGGCAAGCATGTTATTTGCGACGTGTACACCTACACCTATACATGTGATGAGTGCTGCGCCGAGTGGTGCGTCACGTTCAAGCCAGCCGAGGCGGCAATCGTAGACACTGGAATACCAAAGGGGGAAAGATGACACCCGAGCAAAGCAGAGCACTCGACCGATTCTCAGAGGTACGCAGAGACAAGCCAGACGGCGGCGTCTGGGTGTGCCTAGCAGACGGCGAAGCATACGAGCCACACCAGGTGGCAGCGGTCATCAGGATAGCGCACCGCTCACCACACAGCGCTGTTGGGGTCGGCTTCCTCGACCTGGAGCCGGTGCCGGGTGACCACTACTGGGCGATGTTTGTCAACTCGCGGCATGCTGTCCGGGTGTGGCATCCGGTCGAGTGGAGGGCGCACGCATTCGCGCGCCTGGCGGAGCCAGACTTCTGGGAGGATGTCATCTTCGGAGAGTACGATTCGGCAACTACCAACGATGATATCCTATGCGGCGATGTCACCGTGGGTAACCTCAATGACATACGCCAAGCTGTGTGCGCTGGTCTCGACCAGTTCATCTGGCGACAGTTCAAGTCAAAGAGACGACAGCCGGCGCGGCGCGTTGGCGGGGACGGGGAAATATTAGACGAGGATGGTAACCTTGTGGGGTTCACAGCGGAGGGCAAGTCATGAGTGAGGAGTACCAAAACCCTACCAGCATAGAGCCTGTTGCGGGCACCGTGGCGGATGTGACGTGCCCATGCGGCAGGACCGCGCGCCTGTGCCTTGGGCAGGGGGCGGGCGCTTGGGTGTGCCAGGGATGCAAGGAAATCATCCGGCTGCCCGACTGGTCGAGTCGTGAGGTGGTGTGCCCATGCGGGTGGAGATTCGAGAGCGCGGGGGCTCTGTTGGATTCTGTCAAGCTGGTAGCGCCCTCGACGGAGGACGAGTCGTGAGGATAGGTAGCCTATTCAGTGGCATCGGTGGCCTAGAGATGGGTCTCGAACGCGCGGGTCTAGGCCACACTGTGTGGCAGTGCGAGAGCTCGCCATACGCACGGCGTGTGCTGGCTAAGCACTGGCCTAACGTGCCCTGCTTCGAGGATGTAGTGGGGCTCCGTCCGCCGGACGCGGACATCATATGTGGCGGGTTCCCCTGCCAGAACCTAAGCCCCGCCGGCAAGCGCGCGGGGTTGTCAGGAGAGAAGAGTGGACTGTGGTATGAGTACAAGCGAATCATCGAAGTCAAGCGACCGTCGTGGGTCGTCATCGAAAACGTCCACCACGGATGGCGCAAGTGGGTGCCCACTGTGCGGCGGCAGCTTGCAGAACTGCACTACGAGTCGGTGCCACTACGGCTTGCAGCCGCTGAGGTGGGGGCGCCGCATCAGCGTCGGCGGGTCTTCATCGTTGCCCACCCCGACCGCGTCAAGATACGGCACCTCTCAGAACGGTATCAACTCGACGCGTCCGAGCGCGGGCACACCCTCGCTCTGGACCTTGGCGAAGGCGGGCCGGCTCCCCACGCCTACGGTGAAGGGCAACTACAACAAGGCGCGACTGAGCGCCAAGGCGGGGGACGGCCTGGCTACGGTGGTTGCTCGTCACATGCCTGGTCCGCTGGCCCCACGGTTCGTGGAGTGGATGATGGGGTTCCCCATCGGATGGACCGACTGCGAGGACTAGGCAACGCAGTGGTGCCCCAGGTGTCACAGGTGATTGGTACATACATCAGGGAAGCAATGAGACTTGTCAGAAACCATGACGCTTGCGCGTCTATAGAAGAGAGGGAAGATAATGAAAGTTGAACAAGACGGATTCGAGTTTGAGGTTGAGTACGAGTACACCGAGCACGAGTTGGCGACTCGCTTCCAGCCTGCCCAACCAGAGGAGCTTATCATCTATGATGTTAGGCTGGTGTCGCCGCAGCCATCGCAGTGTCCGAGGGATGTCCGCATTGGTGGTGACAACATCTTGGAGTTGATTGCGCCGGCCATCCTTGAGAAGCTCGAGCAGCAAGTGCTTGAGGAGTGCCGTGACCGTGACGTTGAGGTCGATGACTTCGACGATACGGACTACCACGAGGAAGCTATTCTGAGGGCCACATGCTCGCACTAGTCAACTCAGACAACTCGGAGGCATTGAACCAGCACGCGTTGAGCGTTGCTGCTGGTTCGCTGGCTCCATTCGGTCACCCCTACGTCGTGTTCTTTCATCACGAGCGGTGCGCTAACTCAGACCGTGGTCTTGACCACGTCGTCGGTGAGCCAAGTGAGTACCTGGCGGTGGCCTGGATGCAAGCCGAAGAGGCAGCACTCGACGTGTTGCCGGTGGTGGGTGACGACACCTACCTCATCTGGATGGGGGACAACTGATGAAAGTCCTGGTCTCCATCATCGCGGGGCTCGCTATAGCGGTGTGCTTCGTGTCACATCTAGCCGACCGCGACGACCCCGCCGGCTTTACTTGGGTAGCGAACGGCGACAGGACTGCGTCTATCTGGGTGGGCAAGTCAGGGCGGTGGACGCGTGAGTGCTACGTTCGCGTTGGCGATGAGCGCGTTCCGTTCCGCGCGCTTAGCTACCAGCACGCGCGGAACATCGCCAGGAGAATCATTCGGAGGCACAATGAAAACCGCAGCAAGTAAATGGTGCAGATACTTGGTCGCCTCTTTCGCTGTCTGGGATGAGTACAGGCTGCGAGGCGTTGACCTTCGCCAGGCTACCGTGTTCTCGGTGACCAACCCGCGCAGGCTCTGGGAACTAGCGGAGCTCGCGGGCTCAGATGTCTTCACGCATGAGGCTGGCAAGGAGCCTGCCGCTGACGTTGACGTGATAGTTGACGCGCCCCTGCCTGACCCTGGTCTCGACACCGTTGTTATTTTGTTCGAGAGCCCTTCCAAGTACGCCAGCTTTGGCCCTCGCAAGCACTTCCTCTGCGGCATCGTGTACTCGCGGAAGGCTGGGCTTGCTCACGAGCTTTGGCAGCAATCTTGCGATGGCATTCTTGGCGTGGCTGCGGCGTATGATGCCCAAGTGATGGGAGAGTGTGGATTCTTTGCTGGGCCTCACGCTGCTGCCAGGGTGTACACAGGCCTGCTCGCCACTACGGTGTCGCTGCACGAGAGATGCAACCCCACCTTCTCCGACCGTCACTCCACCAAGAAGTACCGGGGCCTCGGTATCAAGCCGCAGCCCTACTACACCTTACGCAAGAGGCCGGCGCGTAGCGAAGGTGGCAACCGTGGTGTCGGGGTGAAGCTTGAGTACCGGCACAAGCGTAAGGGACATGACCGCGTGCGCGTGCGTTACGTCGGCGCGGAGGACGGCGCGAGGATCTCGTCGCTGCTCGAGAGGGGGTACGAGCTTTACTCCAGGCAGACGATGACGGGTTCCCTCATGGCGAAGCTCGCCGACCGTGGCAAGCGGTTCCCCCACGACGGGGAACTCGTGGCTATTCACACACGAAAGATTGAGGAGTGCATGGTTGGCGACGAGAGCCTACCGTTCAGGAACACGCTGCGTATCCTATAGGTTCTTGACCTCCCAATACTCTTGCCAGAGGTCGAGGAAGTCTGCCCACCCCATCACCATGAATGGTTCCTTGCGCGTGTCCCTGATGACGGCGATGGGGATCCGTCCAGGGTGAGAGGCCGACGCCTCCTGCGCCTGCTTCAGCGCAGCCCGAGGGTTGCCGCGCTTCTGCGTCTTCACCTCCACCCAGAGACAGTCGATGCCATCCACGTCGGGCACCTCGTCGCCGGCTCGCGTCTGACCAATCCCTCGCTTGACTTCCATGGGGCACCGGTCGTTGAGCTCGTGCGCCGTCTTGCGCTCGCCGACCGCACCCTTGATGCGACTGCCACGACCGCTCACAACGTCCTCAGTCCACGAGGCAGGGCCGAGTAGTCGCGCGTCTTAGCTCGACACCACTTCACCCGCTCCAGCATGTCGGAGGGTATCTCTGATGGAGCCACGTTGAACTCGGCCCGAAGGTGACGATCGAGAGTGGCGAGCAGAGACACGCTGGCCCCGTCCCCGGTCGCAATGAAGATATCGCGAGCCCAGCACAAGGTGCCCAGCCTGCCCTCGTTCTCCCCTTCGCATCGAGTAACATCGAGCCGATGCCGACCCCAGTACCCACGCACCCGCTTCTTCATGTCGTCCTTCGGAGGGTCGAAGGCATCGCGCACCTCCTGCTCATTGCGAATCATGGCAGGCCATGACGGGCTTCGCATCCTGGTGAAGTCACTCAGCGTCTCCATCATGCCTATGGCGAACCGCACCCTGGCGATGAGATTCTTCTTCTTGTCGCCGCCCGGCTGTACCAGCGCGGCAATAGCCTCAGCCCGATTGAAGCCTGGCGATAGCTTCCTGTAGTCGCTTGCTTTCTGCACTGTTTCCCTCCTTGTACGCTCGGTCCTCTTGGCGCGATAGCTCTTCGAGCTTCGCCTTCTTCGACGCCTCATCCCCGCCAACCCCGGCGAGGTAGTACTGCGGCGCCTTCCTCCACAAGAGAGGCAGAGGGCCGTAGTTTTGTTTGATTACATAGGGGTCCTTTGACCACCCCTCGCATGCCATCCGCACTGCGGACGATGGGTCGGCGTGCTGCCCAGCCCATTCAGCAAACTGCATCAGCTCCGTATGGTACTGCGCGTAGCCGAACCAGTCAGTACCGAAGATGCCGTTATACATCTCGCTGATAATCTTCACCACCCATACATGTGATGAATTATTCTTATGGTTGTTCTTATACTTATACTTGGCATTGCCGGCGGCATTGCCGTCGGCATACTTGGCAGGTGGGACCTTGGGCTTCTCTTCCTTTTTCTCCTTATCTTTCCAGCGCTTGTTGGCTTTCTCTCGCTGCATCTGGCTATGCTTTTCAATGTCCTTGCGGGACACGTTATGCTCCAGAAAGTTGCACACTTGATACCCTCCATCGACCTCTAGCAGTAGCCCGTGCTTTACCGCTAGCTCTTCCACCGGCAGTGCCGTCGGCACAGCTCCCGGCACAAGCGCGGGCATGACGTGGGCTGGGACAACGCCATCGGTTAGGTTGTCGGCGCAGTACGAGATGCAGTTGATGTAGAGTCTGAACGCCTGGTTACCCAGGCACGCGAGCTTGGGGTTGCGCCATGCGTCCCCCATGAGCTTGGCGTAGCGCGGCTTAGACATCCCAGGTCTCCATGAAGTGAAACCCTTTGACGCGACCTATGTGCGTTGTTTCCCGTGAAACATCGATGACCTTCCCGTTGAGCACCAGGATGTACTCGGGCACGCGAAGCACGTTGTCCACGAACAGGCGCCCACCCTTTGTCAGGCGCCACCGGCCCTTCTTTGCCCCTGCGTGGTTTCTCCCGCGCTCAGCCTCGGCGAGCTCCCAGAGGGCCAGCCGGCTGTACTCTCGGTTGCGGACAATGCTGGCTGGAGCTTTGGTCATGTCCACAAACTGTCCTGGGGGTGTCCTTGACATCCAGAGAGCAGCTCTCGCCATCTGGAGATTGATGCGGCGCTTGTATACCTTGACCAGTTGGTCGCAGCAGGGGCACACGACGCCCCTCTCTCGTCCTGCCTTGACCGCCTGTCTCGCTGAGTGCAGTGACGGAGAGCAGTACTCAAGCGATACCGCCAGCCCCGGCTCCGGCTCATCCAGCAAGCTGAGTTGTTTCATTGCCGTCCCCTTTCTTCATGCTCCCCTCGCCGGTTAGCAGCCACTCTTTCCGAACCCCGAGCACGCGCTCCACGTCCACGAAAGATTCGATCGACGGGGTCACCAGGCACCGCTCCCACTTTGAAACGGTCATCGGGTGTAGACCCAAAGCGACCGCTAGTGTATTTTGACTGAACCCGGAATCGCGGCGAGCATCCCTTATCCGCGCAGCAATCAGGGTTCTCCACTCTTCTGAACTTAACGTCATAGCTTTCCTCCTCCCATCTATCTAACCCAATGGCGATCAGAGTACAATGAAAATGTCTAGACTTGAGCAGATTAGCGTGGTACGGGTACTGAACGATCTAATCGGTCGGCTCGAGCGGAGCAAAAGAAGTCTCCGCCTGGGGCAGGCCGACCATGTGGTGAGCACGATTGCAAAGGCGCACCGAGAAGGGAAGACATATGACGCTCTCAAGACCGGAGATTTTACTCCTCATTGCCTGCTGTGAGCGGTGGGTGGCCGACAAGCGCCGCCCAGTGACACAGGCGGACGATATGATCGATCACTTGATGAGCCGGCTGTACGAAGCGGCGGGCGGGAGGATGACGTGAGCGAGATTACGCAGACCATAAAGGCGGACGCCATCAGTTCGATCCTGGCCGAAGGTGACCTAAGCAGACTGTCTGCTCGGCAGCGAAACGAATACTATGTGAGGCTGTGCGAGGCGACGGGGCTACAGCCAATGCTTCAGCCATTCCGCTATCTGAAGCTCAGTGGGCAGCTCAGGTTGTACGCGAACAAGAGTTGTGCCGAGCAGCTCCGCAACATCCACGGCATCTCGATTGAGATCACTGACCAGCGCGAGGACGGTGGCCTGTGGCTTGTCACCGTAGTGGCGACTGACAAGCGTGGGCGCAGCGACAGCGACGTGGGCTTCGCCCAGATAAAGGGGCTCGTCGGTGAGAACAGGGGCAACGCGATTCTCAAGGCGGTGACCAAGGCGAAGAGGCGCGTCACTCTTTCGATGACTGGTCTCGGTGGCCTGATGGACGAGACCGAGGTTGAGTCTGTGGCCGAGATGAAGGGTGTCCCTTTTGAGGAGGGTGACGGCGATGGATACCAAGAGCCGACGCCCGAGGACTCGCGCTCCCCAGGCCAGGTCGAGGAAGCCGCGACGCTCATTGACGAGCTAGCGCAGATGAGAACCCTGGGAGCGGTGGCGCACTGGGCATTCGACCGAGGGCCTCGCGTGCGCGAGCTTCCCGGCGAAATGAAGATGGAGTTGCTGAAGCGGATTGTTCGCTGCGTCTCACGGTGGGGTGCGGGGCCAAAGGAAGTAAAGCTCTGGGTGACCAGGGCATCAATGGATGACTGGCGCAGTCACGGGAACCTCCATGCTGCTCCCAGTCAAATCAACGGCGAAGAGCCAGAGGTGGTGTTTGATGTCTTTTGAGAATAGAGGGAAGGCGCGCAGGCCAGACATTAGGATGACTGCAAAGAACAAGGAGACGGGCCAGGTGCAGACGCTGGGCGCGGCTTGGATAAACGACGGTGAGACGAGGCCCGGTCTTCGGATAGATAAGGACCTCGCGGGCATCTTGCCGGTTTCACGCGAGGTGCTCGACCGCGTCATCGACGCAGCGGACGGCGGGAACGGTCTGGCTGCGTTCGTTTTGGATAACATAATCACCACCGGCAAAGACGGGGCGCACTACGTCAACATCTACTTGAACTGGATGGAGGAGCAGAGAGTGCATGAGCCCAAGCCTGAAGGTATTTCCGACGCCGATTTCGACGACGACTTCGTCAACGAGCTTGCTGGCATATGAGAGTCGAGACGGACACGATGGAGGAGTACCACGCTCGGGACGACGTCAGCTCTTCCAAGTTCAAGACGGCGATCACGCAGGGGTACTACGCGTACAAGCTCCTGTATGTGGACCGCGTCTACAAGATGAAGCAAACCCCGTCCATGAGGCGCGGGTCTGATTTTGAAGACGCGCTCTGCGGGCGGGTAGAGCTCGCGTTCGTCCCTGACGGTCTCAAGCTGAACACGAAGGCTGGCATTGCGTTCAAGGAGGAGAACAGCGGGAAGCTCATCGTCAGCCCTGCTGACCGCTCGTTCTTCACCTACGGGATCGACAACATCCGCAAACATCCCAGCGCGTGGTCGCTTATCGAGCGATCGGAGGAGCAGGTGGTGTTCCGAGAGAAGTACGAGGGGCTCCCCGGCATTCAAGCGCGCCCCGACTGGTGGTGCGAGAAGACTCGGTGCGCCCCAGACCTGAAGACGTGCGAAAATCTGAGTCGCTTCAAGTACAGCGTGGAGGACTTCAAGTACCACGTTCAGGCCGCCTTTGTTCGTGCCGCCTCGGGGCATCACGACACAAAGCACCCCCTCATTGTGTCAGAGAAGAGGTTCCCACACCGCTGTCAGGTGGTGTGGCTCGACGACGACTACGTCGAGGCGGGCACCCGCATCATGCACCGTGGGCTCCGGGAGCTCGCGCGCTGTTTTGCTGACGATATCTGGCCGCTTATCGAGCAGGATGCTATTACGTTACATCCACCTGAGAAAACTATGGCGGAACTGAACACGGGAGTTGTCAATGGTGCGGATGATTTTGATCTTGTCTTTGGCTCCATCGATGGCTCTGGCGCAGCCGCCGATCCCAACTGATGAATGGACTGACACTGCGGCCCTGAACCTTGCTCGATCGTGTGTGGCCGAGGCTGGGTTTGACTCTGCGGATACCGGAGAGTGCGCTGCGATCGCGTGGGTATACTCTCGCCGCTTCCACCAGATGCGTGTGGCTGGCAGGTACATGAGCTTCGCTCGGTTGGTGTGGCAGTACAGCGCGCCTCTGCGCGTGGGGCGCCGCCCTTGGGTCACCAACCTCGACGGGGACGAGCGGCCCAGGGGAATGCCTCGGGCATGGCCGTGGGAAAGCCTGCTCCCCAAGTGGCAGAGGGTGAAGGCGTTCGTTCAGGAGTGGAGCCGGGGGGAGACAGAGAACCCATGCCCTGGAGCGAATCACTTCGGCTCAGTGCAAGATGGGGCGCCGTCTGACTGGACTTCCATCCGGTGCAACTTCCGCCCTAGGAACCGCTTCTGGCGGAGTTTCTGATTCGGTCCAAGCCGCGCTTCTTTCCCTCCAGGCTGGCGTTCACTGCTCTCGCCTGAGCAGACGCCTTGCCTTTGGAGGTGTGGCCTCCACCATCCACGGCGGTTCCGGCTGCGTTGGTCGCTACTGCGCCAGTGTCTGCTTCCACTACGCGGAACTTGTCCCCGCTCTTGGCAACACGAACGGGCATCAGTAGCTGCCCTTGCCGTCGGGGTCCCACTCTAGAGGGATGGGCAGCCCGTCGCCGAAGGTCCTCCTGGGCTGTGTCTTGAGACCGAGCACGGGCACGGCATAGTCAAGCACCACGGCGCGCCACAGTCCTTCTCCTGGGTCTGACCTGCGGCTGCGCCCAGCCGATTGACGATGAGCCCACAGGTATTCAATTGGCATACCCATAGCGCGCCCCTTCTCCGTAAGGGTGCGGATGCCCTCTCTTGCAGCCTCGATTGTCTCCTGCGTCAGCTCGGTGGGGCCTCCTCCCCAGGTGGTGGCTGTCGGGGCATTGAGGAGTCCGGGGTAAGATCCCTCGACCTCCAAACCTAGCCCCACAGCGCACAGCGAGTTGGCATGGTAGCTGTAAGCTCGAAGGTCGTTGGCAAGAACCACCCACCCTTTGCGGAAGGCCATCGCGTGGCAAGCCACATTGAGAGCCCTGCGCTGTAGGGCGAGGTCCGCGTCTCCTCCGGCGGCCCTGACCTGGTGCTCGCTCACCCCGTAGTTGGTGGCTGTCTGATGCAGAACGATGCCGGTCACGTTGCGGGGCGCCCGCAGCACCGTGCGACCGCCGGAGACCTTGCTCTTGGGCGCCGGGTCTGACTGCTCAGAGCGCAGGTCGATTACTTCGACAACCGACTCTGGGTCCGGCACCGGTCCAGGGTCAGGCGCAGGAACCGGTACGTCTTGAAGGAGAGCGGAGACAGTTCCTTCTGGAACCTCCGGTGCCCAGGCGTTGAGTTCAGCGCGAGAGAACGTCTGCAAAGCCAGCCAGGTCTCATCGCCAAGGTGACCATCCGCCCCGTATCGCAACTCATACCCCCAATCGACAAGAGTCTGCTGCATTCGCTGCACATCCTCGCCTTTGTCGCCATACCTAAACCGCATCGGTGTCTCGGGGCTTAGTGTCCCCAAACTTTTCAGCGGCTTCAGCTTCTGCGATGGCGCGCTGGAGAGAGATCTTCAGCTCATCCGGCAGCACCCTGTCCACAGTCTCCTGGTCGCCACGTCGAATAGCGCCCACCAAAGCAGACGCCACCTTCAGAATCCCCTCTACGATTCCCCATCCATCAGCCATCTTCCACCTCCAGAAACGCTGTCACCAGGCCAAGAGCCTCGTGAAGCTCGGTTGGTACATCTACCTGGGCTACCATGAGAAGGTCCAGCAATCCCCTCAGAGCCCCTAAGAGCGCCGGAAGGGATGCGCGGAACGTCGCCTCGGTTGCAGACGCTTGCCAGGCATTGAGGGCGTCCTGGGCGCTAAGGAGGGCCTGTCTCGTGACACGCATACCCTCCTCGACACTGTTCCACGTCTGCATCGCAGCGTCGTACTCCTCCTGAGTCTCTGAATCCTCCAGCGCACCGGCATGGTCAGATGCGTAGGCGGGGGCCACAACGTCATCGACAGCCACCAGCGCATGGGCACAGGTGGTAAGTGCCGTCTGCGCGGCCTGCGGTGGTTGACACCCCAGGATGAGCAGCGGGAGGATGAGCAGGAACAGGGCCGTTCTCATTCCTCTTCCGCTTCTTCTTTGGCGGTACGCCTCACCGGGTGAGGGATGAGTAGTCCCAGGATTCCCGTGACGATGGCAGTGGCGATCGTGTCCCCACCGTCGCCTCCCCATATGTACACGCCCGCAGCGGCCCCAAACCCTGCCACTGCTACTACGACTCCTTGCCAACTAATCTCCATTGGTCCTCCTCCTTCGGGTCACACTGCTTTCAATGCGCCCAAGTCGTTCCGCGATGCTTTCGAGCTTCGCTTGGTTCACTCTCTCGTTTGCCTGAAGGTCGGCTCGCAGTCCCGCTATCTCGCCGCGCAGTTCCGCTAGCCCGCGCTCGGCCTCCTGGTGTACTGGTGCAGCGGCGTGCTCCGCTACGTCCACCTGGATGCGGTCAATCTCTGCTGCGTGCAGAGAGCTTTGTACATAGATGGCGATCGCTGCGCCAATGAGGGGGACCGCCCCGGCTGCCAAGATCTTGAAGGTCAGCGCGCGGAATGGGTCCGTCCTGATAGTCGAGCAGTCGTCGTCTAGGTCGAGAGGCATCTATCATCCAGGCGGTGGTGGGTCCGGGAAGAAGCCCTGAGCAAGCGCCTCCTGTGGCGTAATGGTCGCGCCAGAGTATTGGGAGGCGGGTGAGAAGGTGCAGATAACACGGCTGTCAGAAGGATGCGTGATGGGCTCCGTATACTCTGTGGTTAGCACGCCAGGCACGGGCTCGCCTGTTCTGGAGTTGACGTTTTGAATGGGATAGCCCAGCGCGCTCTTTACTGACGCATGCCACGCATCGAAGTCGCCAATATCAACAAAGGCCGCATATCCTGTCCAGCTCATGGCAGTCCCCACTTCGTCTTTAGGTAGTCTGTTACGGACGTTACCTCTCCCGCCGTCAGCTCGCGGTCGTAGGCAAGCGTCTCACCCACCTTGCCGTCCAGATACGAGCTGGACCCGAAACCGTAGCCGACGCCCTGGTTTATATTATAGATGTCCCGATAAAGGACACCGCCGGTTTGGGAAGAATACGCGCCGCCGTCGCGGCTGGCGTACAGCGTGCCCACGTTGGGAAATCCAGGGTCTGTGAACTTCATCATGAGCTGCATCGCAACGCCTGGTCCAGCCGCCTCCGTGAACTCGACGTATGTGTCATATTGAGTCACGGGGACGCTGGAGTTCGCGTAATAATAACAGCGGTAATACTGCGGGGTGCCACCCTTGACATAAAATCCATTGTAGCCCCCCTCATCCATGACCCCGGCATTTTGCCACGTGTTTCCGCTAACGCCCCCCGCTCCCACCACTTGAATCACGACGAATTGGGTCCAGCTTTGGCTCCCGCCGTATACAGCGTTGTAGGTCTGGTAGGCGGTGAGCCCAGCATCGCAAAGCCGGAGATAGTCGGCGTCCGGCCAGACGTGGTATCGGGCGGCGTTCAGGCCGTTGATCGTCTCGACGGTCGGCATGCGCGAGGCGACCCCTCCCGCGTACAGTGCCCAGTTGCCGCCCTTGTCCTGAATGACATTGATGTCCCCGCCGGAGAGGGTCACCGTGCTCGCGTCAGACGGGTCAAACCAGTACACCATGCCGCTGATCGTGGACGGGTCAAACGTCGGCGCAGGTCCACCCCCAGGCGGCGGTGGGCTGATTGCCTGCCCAGACGTACCCGGTCGCAGTGCGAAGCCCCAGCCAGAGCTGCCCCACTGGCGCCTCGGCATCCTACTTCTCTCCGCCGAAGCTGCTCGACCATACCCAAGCTTCGTAGGCGGAGGCTGCGTCGGCGGCCTCCACGTACACATGCTTGTCGTATGGCGTGCAGAGCCAACTAATAGAAGTGCCGGCGGCAAGTCTCATGGAGGTAAGCGCAACCTGCGCCGCCCCACCCGCAGCGGTACGGAAGCTGATGCGGATAGCCTCAGAGCCTGCCTGCAACGTAGCCATTGCTCCGACGCGCAGGGCCGTAGCGTTGTGAGCCTCGGTGGTGCCCGTGTTGGCAAGCAACTGCCCAGCGCTCGGGGCAACCCGGTTGTCGCTTGGCGCCTGAATCATACTGAGTTCGTCGATCATGCTCATTGTATTCCCTTACGCTGTTTCCGGGGCTAGTAGCCCTCCATCAGTCTATCAAACTCTTCATTGGATATGTTGCCCGCTGGTTGGTCACCGAGCTCCTGCTGGCCCTCGGACTGGTCGGGGGTCTCCCCGGTCCTTATGTAGCGATCGAACTCCTCGTCAGACACAAGCCCGCCCTCGTGTTCCATTGCGAGCTGAGCTCGGGCTGCGGCCTCGAACGTGTCGGCTAACGCGGGATCCGTCTCACGCAACGTAGCTAGCCAAGTTACACCCTGCTGAGCAGCCTGGATATTTTGCTCGAGCCTCTCACCCGGCGTCTCGGGCTCCTGCTCCAGTTGGCGGGCCATCAGACCGAACATGCGCGGATGGTTTGTGGCGAGCTCCTGAAACGCGTCACGCGCCTCTCGCGAGAGTCCCTCCATTCGGCGCCCAACGCCAGCCGCGCCCCGGTGCCCCCATGCAGCGAGGCGCTGCCCGAAAAGGTGGTTGCCGTAAGTGAGCAGAGCAGCGCCAGCCAGAAGCCCCGTCTGCCCAGCGACGGCAGCCATTGTACTCCCCCCGAGACCCAGTAGAGTAAACCGGTTTTGGTTAAGCTGAGAAACAACACTGGCCGGCTGCGATATGCCAAACCTTTGGGACGTGAGGAACGCACCCTGCTGCGCGCGAAGCGCGTTGATCTCGGTCCCAACATCGCGGCCCAGCGCGCTCTGAAGCAAATCGGCCTCGCGAGTCCGCAGAGCCCCCCACAAGTGTCGGGCTGCGCGAGCAGTGTCGCTCGGGCTTGAGTTGAGAAAGTCTGACTGGTCACCGAGACGCGTCATCATGGCACGCAGATCTCTGTAGTTGCCAATGTTTGAGACGACATCGCCGCCCTGGTTTACGCTCGCAAAGTCTTGAGCGAGATTAGAGTACGCATCACGGGCAGAGTTGGACACCCCAGCAGCAGAGTAGTCATCGTAAACACGTTGCCAGTAAGCGCGCGACTGCGGGTTGGCACCAACCAAGTCTGCCGCACCCTGGTCCAGCGCGCTCCTCTGCGCCGCGTCAAGAGCCTGGACTTCCTCGTCGGCCCTGCGCCCCGCGCCCTGCGCCAACTCACGCAAGCGCCTCCTCAAAGAAGCAACAGTTCGCCCCGAGTGTTCAAAAACGTCCGCATCACGAAGAAGGCCTGCCGTGTAGACCAGGCGGTTATGCCCAGGCATGATGGCTTCAGCGTCCGCCGAACGTAACGCGCTCTGAAGCTCGCGTATTTCCCCAGGGCTTGCGCCCATTGCGCGGAGCTCAGCAGCAGCGACGCGGTTTTGGCGGTGATGTTCTCGGGTAACAACCCGCTCAAGTTCCGTGACAGCCTCGCCCCGTGCGGCTCGAAGGGCCGCGCTGCGCCCAGCGGCACCACCGAGTAGCCCACCGAACAAAGCAGAGTACGCGCCCATCTCGGCGCCCTCCAGATACTGCTCACCAAAACTCTCGCCGGTTGCGGTTCCGAGACCGGCCAGCCCTCCCTCAAGTCCACTGCGCGCACCCAGTAGGCCACCCTGACGAGCAGCCTGCCCCGCGACGCTGCGACCAACCGCACTGCCGGCGCCCATCCCCAGGTTTCCAAGCGGGTTGGTGAGCCTGCTGCCCACTGCGCGAATACCTCGAGCAGCCGTCGTTGCACCACGCAAAGGTGCAGCAGCGGGGACAGCCACTGCGGCAGCAAGGCCGAGTGCTTGCCCAGCGCGCGTTGCCCCAGGCCGCTCCTCACGTCCCTGCTGAACATCTCCAGCAATCCTGCGCCTGGCCTGTACGTCGCTCTCGCCGCTGATTGTACTCTCAAGCGCAGCCTGAGCCCGTCGAGTGAGGCCAGGGACGAAGGTTTCTCCGTACTCCTGAGCCACGCGGCCAGCAGTTTGGAGCCACTCGGGAACCTCATAGTCGCTGAGCCAACTGCTGCCAGCACTCTCTTGGTCCTCCATGCTGACGTAGCGAGAGCTCGGGTCTTCACTAAGGCGCTGGCGTTGTGCTTCGGTGAGTTCGTCTTCGTCCATAGCCTACCTCGCCGCCGTAATGCTAAGGCCACTCATGTTGGCGTTGGGATTTCTTCTTATGTACTGCTCGACCGCTCTTCGGACGTTCGCCAGGTCCATCTGCCTCCCGTTCATTGGGTGGCTCTCCCCACCGGGAAGTCCGCTGAAGTCAAGAACCCATGAGTTGGGCGTCTGGGTGAACGCTAGCCGGTTGCCCTCCCTCACCTCGTCTCTCATTCGCCCAACTGCCGCGTAGTACCTCTCGACCTGCGAGGGGTCAAACCCACCCTGCAATCCAGGCTCGCGAACTTGGCCGATTACCTCCTGTGCCACGTCGCGCTCGCCCATTGTGACGGCTCCCCATGTGTCGAGCTCGCGCAAAACTGCGGTAGTTCCCTCAAGCGCCTGTTCAGCGCGCAAAAGTGCCCCCACCGCATCTCTCGTTGGCTGCGAGAGGTGTCCCGCACCATCGAGGTAGCGCGCGATCGCGCGCTGCCCACCTGCGGCAATGCCTGGTCCAGCCGCCGTCGCAAGCGACACTGCGGTGGATGACGCACCGTTAGCCATTGCCTGGTTGTACTGCGCCATGGCCCGACGAACGTTCATCTCCAGTCGATCAAGCCGCCTGGAGTTGGTGATTCTCTTTTGCAAGTTCTGGATATTGTTAAACGTTGGGTTGGGCATCCCCGTCCCTTGGCGTGGTGTGTACAGCACCGCGCCACCCTCGTTGAGCGCCCTTCCAGCCAGTGGCAGTCCGGCTCGTTGCATAACTCCCGTACTCCGCGCGGTGACCGGGTTGGTTCGCGTGGCCGCCGACACTTCTCCCTCGAAGCGCGACAGCGCAGCGGCTAGTCCGCGCGACTCGTCGGGGTCAAGCTGCCGCGCACGCTCGAGCCCCTCTGGGTTCACTGGCTCGGATGGCGTGCCGTCTGGATTTGTTGTCCAGCCGCGAGGACGGTATCCAAAGTTCAGAAACGCGATCCTAGACGGGTGGTCGCGCATCGTAGTGTTCCATGTGTGTATTCGCTCGTCGCTCCACTCGTTTACGGGAATGCCATCTACGACCGGAACGTTGTCTCCCCCTGGGGGCGTTCCTGGGGGGGCACCCCCCGGTCCTCGGCGTCGGCTCCTGGCGCCCCTTCCGCCGCGACCCCTGGGCTGCTCCAACTCGTTGAGGTTTGCCGCGAGCTCCCCTCGCGTCCACTGCTGTGCGGCGAAGTCGTCCTGGGACTGGTCGCCGGTACGACCTTGGGCATTAAGCGCCGACCACCACCCTCGCAGTTCATCTTCTGGGACCATCTCGTTCGCACGTCCGAGCGCGGCAGCTTGGGCTTCGGTCACGAGCCTTCGCATCTCAAGGTCTTGGCGAGATATGTCCAGGCGCGCCTCTTGTCCCTGTTCCTGTATGTCGAGCTGCCTGTCTCGCTGGTCAGCCTGGCGCGTGCGGATTTCTCCTTCCTGTGCTAGCTGGTTTCTGCGGTGCCTGGACTGACGCACAGCGTTCAGCTCCTGTGCGAACATGGCGCGGTTGCGCTGGGATGCCTGCGTGAGGCGCTGCGTATTCTCCGGGCTCCCTCCCGCGATGGCGTTGACGAGCAACGCGGCAAAGTTTCCACCCGAGCGGATAATGTTCTGGATCCAGAGCGTGCGATCCTCCGCCGCGTCTCTTCGCTCTCGCTCGGTGAGTTCGCGACCCTCGGCCTCCGCAGCCTCTTCCGCCTCGTCCTCGGCCACCGACTCGACAGCGGCTTCGTCCTCCGCTTCAGATTCGCCAGCTTCTATCCGGTTCAACGCAAGCTCAAGGGCTTCGTTGTCCGCAGGCGCGTCCGTTGGCGCAGTTGCGCCTTGGGACGCTTCGTCGATCAACTGCTCGAGCGTGAGCCCGCTGCGTCGCTCGCGCTCGGCACCGGCTCCAGCGACTGCGGCGTCAGTCTCGGCCTGGGTGAAGCTCATGGAGCCCTCGGCCTCACCAAAACCGGGTTGGTCTTCTTCTGTGTCGCGTGAGGGAGGAAGGCGTGTTGGTAGCCTTGAAGCAACGTCAACACCCGCGCGGCGCGCCTGCATCCGGTCGTCACCTGTCGTGCTCATTGCGGTTCTGGTCGGACTGTAGACCCTCGTCTCACTTGGTGTGACGCGCTCCTCGGGGCGTAGCCATTCGGGGATGCTGTACGGTCGTCTGGCCCTGCTCGTCTCGTCACCACGGGGCACGACTCCCTCGCCGCCTGGTCCGGTGTAGTCGGAGATCGTGCGCGGTGCGCGCCGTGGAACCGGGGCAGCAGGCGCAGTGCCGCGCTGTCGGGCCGGATCAAGGCCTCCGGGGGCTCCTGATCTCGCTGTGTTAGCCACCGTCCCGCTCGGAGAGGTGCCACTCCTGAACCGGCCAGTGGGCGCCGTCGGGAGTGCCGACGATGGGTCTGGCACGCTGCCTACAAGCGACTCCATTCTCTTCGGAACCGCTTCACGCGAATACGGGTTGGGAGAAATGGGCGACTGCTCTGGCCGCGTAATAACAGGAGGATGCTGCCGTTCATCATCCGGGAGGACATCGACAACAGGCGGAAGCGCCTCTAAGAAACCCCTGTTTTGAGCAAGGTAGTCGTCAGCAACGGCGGTCGCTCTTTCACTGGATGGCCCACCGTATCGATCGCGCAACTGGCCGAGGAAGCCGTCCTCTTCTTCGTCTAGAATGTCACTCACGTCATCCTCCCGCCCCGCCTCCGGGTTTAACAAACGATGAAGCAAAATCAAGGCCTCCCCCTATGGCGCCAGTTACTGCGTTTATCTTCCCCTGGCGGACAGCATCGATTCGCTCCTTGTTCGCCTGCTCCATTTCACGCCCTTTATGCCTCGTATCTACCTCGTCGCGAGTCAAACCCCACCTGTTCTCAAACGTCTGCTGCTCCGCAGAGGTGCGGTGCTTTCGAGCCTCTGTCTCCGCCTCAGCTCGCCGCTGCTCATGCTCGCGTTGGTAGTCAACATCCTTCGCTCGGAAATCGTCTATAGCTGAGCCGCGACCATGAGCCTCCTCCCATGACTGGCCCCGCATCTGCCCAGCAGTGCGGCCCGCTGCGCCTAACGCCTCAAGAGCGCGACGCTGCCCCGCTACCGCGATGTCAGTGGCCGCGCCGCGACCTCGGTTCATGGCTCCCTGTTGGGCGGCCATTTGAGCGCCAACCTGAGCTCCGGCCCCGACCATGCCACGGGCTGCCATCTGTTGGCGGGCGGCCTCAGTCCCGGCGCGCTCGAGGTTCCGAGCTTGCATCATGGATTGCTCGATCTGCCCGCGCTCCGCGTCGGTGTACCCACCCTGCTGGTAGATTTCCTCCATCTGCCCGAGTGCTCGACGCTGCGCCTCGATAGAACCAGCGTCCGCCGCAGCCTGACCAGCAGCAGACTCCCCGAGCATAATATCGCTACGCTCTGTTTCAGGGTCGTATGAGAGGTCGTCTACCGTAGGAGCACCCCCCTGCAGGCGCTCAAACCTTCCCGCCGCGTACTGCGTTTGAGCCTCCTCGTATGCCCGAGATGCCTCCTGCCACTTGCCGCCGTACTTTTCCTTCGGGAAATCCGACCTTTGTGGAGCGCGACCCTCGCGTTCCCAGGGGGTGGAGTCCGTATCGACGGAAATGCCCCGGTCGGTTGGATTCCCCTCGCTGTCAAGGAGCCTCGTCACCGGCATCACTCACCTCCTAGAATAAGGAATCGAATTTCGTATAGGGTTCCAGTCACAAGCCCTCCGAGCTGTCCGTAGACGGTGTCCTGATCTTGAGACCAGTAAAAAGATGTAGTCGCTACCGCCTTGAAAGGCTCGTCTCGATTGATGATGCGCGCCAGGACAACCCCATTAGGCGGCCTAGTTAGCCCGCGAACGATCGGAAACCTATCCGCCGTACCGGCCACCTCCACGTCACGGTAACTCCGGCTTTCCTTTATCGAGGAAAAGCCACTGATGACCTGCTGAGCAAACTTGTTCAACCTGTCCACCCACTGAGCAGGCTCCTCGCCTGCCTCAATCATCATCTGGTTGGGTATCCTCATCGCTGCACCCTCGATGACCCAGCGTTGTAGGTGAGAGACATACCCTGTAGCGTCCAGTCAGCAAGTGCAGTGCGAAAGCCAAAGCGAACGTAAAGCTCAGCCGCTCGGCTATGTTGCCTCGTGGGAGTCAGACGCACGGTGCGTGGGTTGACGGTAGCGGTATACGGAACCGATGCGTTCAGCGTTGCCGACGTAACATCTTGGTTGGTCTTGAACGTGGCGTCGAAAGTGACGAGACCCTTGAGCGAACCAAAGACGGGAACCACATAGCGCCAGTGCTTGAGACGCCCAGGGTTCTGAGCTTCCTTGACGATGAACTCAAGCTCACTCAAGAAGCCGACGTAAGCTGTGCCCGCCGCCGCCACAATGCCCGTATCGTGTACAGTGAACTGCACCGCGCTGGTGACGGCAGTGACGATGGCCGCAACGACGCCAACCTGAACGACATCGCCGACAACGGGCGTCCAACCGCTCCCTGCGGCTATGGTTATCTCGGTGGCAACGGCTACCGTTACCGTAATCGCGTGTACTGCGTCATAGGCGTAGGAGTTCTGGGTGTAGACTGAGCTTTGTGGAACTGTCGTTGACCCCGCAAGCAAAGCGTTTGATGACCTAATGGGTTTCGCACCGTCACGAAGGTATCGGTCATCAAACGTATATCGGCTCCACGATTGTGTGCGCCCGCAAAACACGAACATCTCTGTGCAGGCCGCGAGTCCAAGCCCAATAGACGGGACCCCCAGGTACGCTAGGTCGCGGCTTTCGTCGGCGAACGCAAACGGCTTTCCCAGCGGAGTGATGGACACCAGCGCGTTCTGTACCGCATCTAGCTCACTTTGAATGATATTCGCGCTTATAGGTGCGATGCCCCTGTCCGATATCAGGACGACGCCTTGATTGGTCCACGCAAACACTCTGTTATCAAACATGCACGCAGCGTCCGGGTGAACGAGCGAGTAGGTTGGGTCTACAAGGTCGAGTCTTTGGTCGAACGGGCTCGTCGCTGTGAGCCTGAACACGCCGTCCTCTTTGAGGATAAACAGCGACTCTCGCGTTCGTATCATTCTTTGGATAGGGAATGAGCTTGACCCCACGTCGAAGTAGTTTGTCCTGGGGACCGCCTCGGGCTGGGACTGCTTGCTGTAGTAAACGCGGTTTGGATAAAGGTTTGTCTCGAAGGTAAAGCCGGTTCCCAGAACAAAGGGCTCTGGCACGATCGTGGGAAGGTCGGGTGAGAACCCGGTGCTGTTGGCGTCTTGAGCAAACCCGTAAAGCTCACACTCGGCAGCATCTCCGCTCGGTGCGCCGTACTTCGGGGTGCGTTCTTTGAAAAGTATTGACGCCACCGACTCGTTTCCTGTCGAGAAGATGTCGAAGTACCGGCTCGTGTTCTGTGAAGCCACAGCCGACAAGGACTCCGCTGTATTGGAGGCGCTCGCGGCGTCCACTGTGAAGATCTGCTTAGCCACCGACAGCGGGTTCTGAGGCGAGTTCGAGAAGTAGATGTCGTTCTGGAAAGCGTTCGCCGCACCCAAGTCGTCTACCTGCCCCTGTGACGCTGTCATCACAAACGAATGCGCCTCGATATTGCTGTTAGCGCCAATAACCGTGGACACCTTAGCGGGGGCACTGATCGTGTAGGTTTTCGTGGGAACATCGACGGCAATGATTTGCGTGAACTTGTCGAGGTACGTTCCGCCGTTGAGAGGGTCGCCGCTGTACGCACCCACTCCAGCGTCCTGCACAGCACCCAAGAACATCCCAACGTGATCTTCAGAAACCGCCCCAAAGTTCACAATCGTCGCTGAAGTCGCAGTCAACTC
>Ga0209756_1000629_pt1 | contig 34422 bp, 36 predicted proteins | sample ETNvirenome_6_85_FD_184071 | JGI IMG/M metagenome (GOLD analysis project Ga0209756, IMG submission 184071) | Marine viral communities from the Pacific Ocean - ETNP_6_85 (SPAdes) (version 3) | ecosystem: Environmental > Aquatic > Marine > Oceanic | place: Pacific Ocean | collected 2013-06-19 | reverse complement strand
CCCATCTTCATACCGAATACTTTATCATATTCATATCCACTACCTGTACTATGACCAACTAAATTGTACTTCGCATTAATATTATATTTTTTTATAAAGTCTTTAAGCCAGTCTGGTAGATTTTCAACCTCTACAGGGTCACCAGCTTTTTGTTCATTAAGAATGCCCATTAGTTCTTTCGCTCTATTTATTTGTTCTTTTAATATATCCATATGTTATAAATATCTAGGCATAAAAAAAAGCCCTCATAAAGAGGGCTTTTTTAATATATAAATTAATTAGATATAACTAAGGTGTTACTCTTTTTAATTCTCTAACATCAAACGTTCTAACTCCGTCAACAGTGATTCTTCCGTAGAATCTATTGTTCACCATTTTCTTAGCGTATCTAGTCATGATACCTTTGATTGGTGTAAAGTTGAATGGGTTATACATTGTAGGAGTTAATTGTAATGGTACATATGGTGCGTAAACGTACCCAGTATCCAATAACGATGTTCCTTTATGTCCAATTAACACTTGGTTAGCTGGGAAGTAAGGGTCTCTATATACAGTAAATCTACCTGATAAAGTACCTACCTTCTCAATACCCATGTTATATTGGTCTTGTTCTGGTGCTGCATTTGAAACGTGGAAGTATTCCAAGTCATCAAATATTGCAGAAACTTCAGAAGAACATACAATCCAGTTAGCCCCACCTCTCAATGTAGATTTATGAATCTGAGCTGATAACTGATTAATAGCAGTAATCAAAGTTTGATTCCAATCTTTTTGAGTGTAAGGTGCTTGACCAGCACTAAATCGTTTCCATCCATTATAATCCCATCGTAAGTCCCATGCTGCACCTTTTCTAAGGTCTCTCAAGATTTCTCTATCGATTTCAGCTGCAACTTCTTCAGATAATAAAGCTGTTAATTCAGCTTCAGCATCAATGTTATGGAATGCAGAAACGTCTTGTGCAAGTTCTGGTGACCAAGAAGCTCTTAATTTTCTTTCAGTAACAGAAACTGTAACAGCCTGTAAGTCGAAAGAAACTTCACCCATTTGGTCTTCAAATTCTAGAGTATCGTATTGTCTCCAAGTTGCATCATATACTGTAGCTGTTTGTGCACTTGAGCCAACATAACCGTCAATAGACATTGTTGTATCATCATTATCACAACCAATACAAGCTGGACATGATAAATCTACTTCAACATAAATTTTACCCATTGAGTCACAAACATCTGTTCTATCTACAATACCTACACCGTATTTTTGTGTTACAACACGGAATAACATTGGATATCCAGATTCATAAACAATTGTCCCACCAGAAGATGTAGCTGTATGACAACAGTTGAATCCATAGTTTGCACTAATAACCAATGAAGCTAAGAACTCTTCACTATCTTGTTCATTTCCATCAGGACCAGTTAATTTACCAGGACCTGTAGAAGAGAAACCACTAAATGCAAGAAGTTGTGATTTACAACAAGTACCATGTACCGAGTGACAAGCTGCTCCAGCTTCTAATGTGTTACCAGCTGCGTTCCATACTTGTGCTTGTGGAGTTTGTGATACTTCAGTATAACTTCCTCTTGAATAGTCATAAAGACCGTCATTAGCTGCTTGAGGTGCGTTACCAGCATAATACTCATCATATAATGAAGTAGATGCCGCAGAAAATGCTCCTCCTGGTGTTCCTGGATTTGCACCAGTTCCTGGTGTTCCTCCTGGTGCTCCATAAGGTTGGTAATGTTTACCGGCTGCAGTTAGTGCTGCAATTTTAGGTACAAAGTAAAATAATTTACCAATTGGTAAATTCATAGCTTGTACAGAAACGATATCGTTTGCCAATAATTTCGAGAATACTCTTCTAATTATTGGGAAAACAACTGTTTCGAATGAACCTGAATCAGCAGCTGTTGTAGCTTCGTTGATTAGGTGTGTTGCTTGATTTTCATATAGCTGAGCTATATTTTCTTTAACGTGTCCTTTAAGACCGTCAAGAAAACCAAGATTGTTCCATTTGTTTAAGGTATCTTCTTTGATAACTTTAAGGTGTTTTAACCCGATGTTACCAACCATACCTGAATCTAATAGTGCTCCCATAGTTTTTTTATTTTTTATTTAAGCGTTTATTTTTATAATTTAGACATTAAGTCTTTCATTCTACTAAATTGTGGGTTTTCGTAAACTTTTGATTCCAATAATTTACCCCCACTAGTAGGTGATTTAGTAATTTTGTTTTCCACTGACTCAGCAATTGTTTTTGTAGGTTTAGCTACATCCTGAGAAAGTTCTTCTTTGATTACCTTATACAACCCTTTCGAAGATTTTAATGAGTCGATAGTATCGAATCTCTTCAAAATGTTGATTTTTTCCTGCTTGGTAGTTGAATGTTCAGTAAATAGACGTGTTACGTAAGCTAAGTTTGAATTAAACACCCCTACTTCATTCAGTTTATCTTTAAAAGTTACTAAAGCTTTTCTATAATCAGAATTTTTAACTTTTAAAGTATCTACCTCTTCTTTAAGAAGATTGTAGGACTTTCTTATACGACTTTCACCAAGGTTACGATTGTTAGAGATTGCTTTTCTAATTCCAGAAGGTTTGTGTTTACCACCAGATTCTCTTCCGAACCCTAAAGTTCTTGAAGCTTCATCCATTTCACCTTCGTAGTCTTTGAAGTGACCACCTTTTCCATATTTCCCACCACCTACATCACCAGTTTTGGTTTTGCGTCCTGCAGAATCCATATGTCTATGATAGTCTTTTTTATTACCTCCCCAATCATCACCTTCTTTCATCTCACCTTCATAATCTAAATGAGATGCAGATTGGTCTCCTTTCTTAGCTCCTCCTTCCTTCATATAATCTCTATGTGTTGCAGATTGGTCTCCCTTCTTTGCACCACCTTCCTTCATATAATCTCTATGAGTTGCAGATTGGTCGCCTTTCTTAGCTCCTCCTTCTGTTACTTCACCTTCTTCGTCATCAGTATCATCCTCAGATAACTCAATTTCATAAACAACATCTTCGATTTCGTCCACGTTGTCAATGTCTTCCATTTCTTCCATGTCTTCCATTTCGTTTAATTTTTTCATTTTGTTTAATTTTTTTTGTTCTCCTAATTTAATGATGTATTCAGTATCGGTAGTGTTATCGGTTAAGTCGATTTCATCATCATCTTGTTGGATGATAATTCCGTCTTCGTCTCCCATTGCTTTAAACACTTTTAATACTTCAGCATCGGATGCTAATGTTAAGTCTAGAGGTGGCAGTTCCATAGTTACATCGTCTTCGGTCTCGTCCTCCATGTCAAGTTCAATGTCATCATCTATTGCTAATTCTATTTCAGGGTCATCACCCACAATATCATCTTCAATATCTAAAACATCAACTTCTTCTTCTTCTTCTTGCTCCTTAAGGTAATCGTCTTCACTTAACGATTCTTTTACTAGTTCATGAATTTCCTCCTTCATTATCGAAGAAAGTATTTCTTTTGCATTAGACTTCATAGTATCTTCCAACTGTTCAGCCTCGAGCAACGCTTTTTCTAAAATTGATTTACTCACGTTTTTTTATTTTTTTTAAAAAGTTTATTATTAAAGCCAATTGTTCGCACAATCAGTTTATTAATAAATATGTTAGTAATGTAAAAAAACCTCATTTGGAGGTTTTTAGTGGGGAAATTATCTACTGAGGAAATTATCTAGCCTAGACATCATAGATAAAGACTTATCTACACTCCCCGATTCTGAGGATTCTACCATTTCTGTAGGCTCATCAACACTATCTGAACTTTCATCTTCTTTAAATAAATAAGACCCTGGTGTAGACGGTGAAGATACTAAATCAAAACAAATTAATTCGAAATCTTCTTGTACTTCATTATATTCACCATTTTTCGTTAAAGACCCTACTCCTCGTGAAGAAATACCTAAAGTAACTCCCTGCCTCAATAAATTAGCTGCCATATCACCCACACAAGATATGATACCTTCTTTCAGGTAAGCAGGTGATGTTAATAATTTTAATTTACCAACTAACCTATTTCCTTCCCACCAAGTTTCTGTAATTATATGGGAAGCTCTATCTAAGTCAATTAATGAAGATTCTGGATGATTTAATTCTGAAATAGCCCCACCTTTTTTAATAACCTCTTGGTATCTTTCATTTTCTCTTCTTAAAATCTTTTCTGGGTAAATCCTACCATTTCTATTAGGGGTATCATATTTTTGTAATATGGCGTTCATATAAATTTCTCCGTTAAAATCATCATTAGCCATTTCTTTTAACATCCCTTTATTATCATTAGGTGTTATATAACCATCATTTTCTACTAATATTCCATGACCAACTTCTCTAGCTTCGAGTATTTTCATAATATTCTTTCTTAATAAATAGTTAGTGTAGGTAAAAAAACTAGTGTTATTTTTTAGACTTATAGAATCTAAATACGGTAGATGTTAATAATGTTTCGTTTATAATTTTATCGGTAATGTTAATGATAGAGTCTGAAATAGATGGTACCTTTATATCTTTATATTTTAACTCTTTTAGATATAAAGTTACTTCACACCTTAAAAAGCTTCTTTTTCCTTTTTTAATCCCACTTGCTCTTAAATCTAAATCTACTATAGTTTTGTCTTTAAATGGGGAGTCGTTTAATTGATTGTGTACTTGGTGTTTAATTTTATTTTTAACTTTTTTAATGGGGGGTGACCAATTTGTAGCTTCTTCTATGGGTTCTACCCATGTTGACATATTTAGATATATCGACCTCAAAGAGGATACGTCAACAGTACCATAAGAAGTTTTAAATAAATCAGAAATATTTGTATTTATTTCTCTACCTTGTTTTAACATATTAGTTATTTTTTATAATTAAATATAAAAAATACCCATATTTAGTTCAAGTCCTCTAGGAGGCTCCTAACCTTAATGTATGATTTTTTGGTCGCTTTCAACGCGTTAATTTCATTCTTTACCTCCACTAATTTAACGGAAAGATTATCGTCTTTGGATTCTTTTAGGTGTGAGTTTATTTTATTTAGTGTTATTTCTTTAATGTTAGTGAATTCGTCAGTTAGTGTATCTTCTGTCATTAACAATGTATTTTTTAGAATGTTCTGTTGAGACTCTGTCAATTCCCTACTATATTCTTCTCCATATTTTTTAGATAAAATATGCGAAAGTATTTTTGGGTTTTTTATCTTAGTAACTGGTTGATTAAGTCCGACCATACTTTCACCCAAAAACTTTCGAGATTTACTAATTTTTTCTAAATTTATAATGGTGTTGTTAAAAACAATATTATCTATATTCTCGTATATTGGATTTATCTTTTTGGTGCAGAGTTCTTTTCTATCTTCCACAATCTTGTTTAGGATTGGTAGTGATTTACTTAATTTATTTCTATTAGTTTTTAAGTATTCTATAGATTCATTTAAGTATTCTTTAGCTTCTTCTTCCGTTTTAAAATTTTTACTATCTATTTCATTATATAGTGTAAAAAACTCTCTTAATATTTTAGAGTATTTCATTGCTCCCATAATAACCGAAAGATTCTTTTTAAATACGGTACTATCTTTAAATGAGTTTTCTAAAATACTGTCTATACTATTTTTATAATGTCCAAAACTTTTCATAATATTCTTTTATAATAAATATAGTTAATCTTCTAATAGTGACTCTACTTCCTCATTTATCGTCTTAATATTACTTTTTGCTCTCTTAACTACTTCTGTTAAGCCGTCTAAGGACAACCCTTTTTCTTCCATTAATAATGGTAACCCTTTTTCTTTATTAAAACTTTCTGCTGCCGCTACTGGTTCTGTAATCTCTTCTCCTGCTCCCGGTGCTTCAGTTTCTGGACCTCCCATATCAAAATCTGATACGTCTTCACTTCCAGCATCTAATCCTGGTTCATCTAATGTTGTGTCTCCTGTTTCTCCCCCAGCTTCTTCTGCGGGTGGTTCTCCATATAGTTTATCTACAGTATTAAATAAGCCTGTTTTCTTAATTACGTCTTTGGTAACTTCTAGTTCACCAGATAGAGCCTTCTCAAATCTTTGTTGTTGTAGGTCTAGTTTAATTTCTTCATCGCTCATTCCTAAAATAAATTTCTTTGCCCATGTTGAGGATACTGGGGCTATACCATTTCCTGGGTCTCCGACAGCATCTTTATATAAAGTAATTTTAGTTTGCCATTGTTCTAGTTTTAACAATTCGGCTTGGGTGGATGGGTTTGTTAGTCCTAGTGAAAAATTCTCTAGTTCATCTTCAAAACCTAGTACATATAGATGAATTATAGCTATTTTATTTAATTCCTGAATTATAGCTTTTTGTATTCTATTAATTGTTCTAGCAAATCTAATATCTAGTAATGCAAGATTTTTACCTTCACCAACTACTTCTTCAAAACCAAGAAATGCTTTAGGAATTCGTAAAGAAGCTAAAAGTTTTTTCTGTATATATTCTATATCAGCTATTTCACTTAAATTAGTTGCTCCAGGTAGTGTTTCTATAGGGCTAGGGGCCGCTTGGTCTCTTACTGGTATAAAGTAGTCTTGGTCGACCGCCATTTGATTCATTCTTAAATCTACATTACCGTTTTGTGGGTCTACGACTGGGTCCCTTTTAAATTTATTTGCTACTTTCTGAATATAAGCTTCTACATCTTTATCGTCCATATTCCCAACAAATACCTTAAAGACTCTTCTTTCTGGTGCTCTAGATGTTCTATATACTAACATAGCGTCTTCCGCTAATAATAATTGTTTCCATATTCTTCTTGCTTTTTCTAACATAGAAGTACCATATGGTAATCTTCTATCATCACCTAATATCCTAAAATGAGCAATTTCCCAAGAATTAAATTTTAAACCCTTTTCTCGCCATTTAAATTCTACATTATGTGCGTTTTCATCATCATTATTCGTTTGGTTTAAATAGCTATGCCCTTCACTTCTTTCTATTTCTATATTAGGTAATTGATTACAACCAATGATACCTTTTTCTGGGTCTATTTTTAAATACACAAAATTATCACCGTATTTACACGTATTTCTAATCCACATAGGTAGATTTGTTGATATGTCTAATATGTTATTAAAGAGGTCACCTAAAATAGATTTGATTCTGGTTGATTCGGAAAATATACTTAGTATATATCCTTTTTCTGATGGTGTAGTACATTCTTCCGAATAGATATCTAAAGCTGCTGATATCTCCGGTGTGAATTCCATAGATTCATAGTCATAGTATGACGCTAATCTCGTCGGTTCATAATATATTGACTTAGTATATAATTCATTATCTATTTTTTGCCACTGGTTGGATAGGTATAACGATTGTTGTATTTGCAACTTTTCGTTTTCGTACTCTGCCTTAGAGTCTGTTTTTAAAATGTCTTGTCGTCCTACTTTGAATTTCTGGTAGGTAGGTTCTGGTGCACTGGGTCCCGCAGGACCAAATAGTTTACCTAACCTTTGATATATTGTTAATTTTGCCATGTTGTTTAATAATAGAGATTATATTATAAATAGTAAATCATTTCTTATCGACCTTTCCCAAATAACCATCCGTAGTCTTTGTACATTTGTTTAGCGTCGTTATTTTGGTTACCGGGGTTCCCAAATATTCCTTTATTCTGTTGTGGTCTTCTATGTTCTGGTTCGGAATCCGCATTACCACCACTAGTTGTCCAACTCTCTAACATAGCTTTAGTTAGACTATCTGCTTTTTGTAGTTGGGAAAATGAATTCTCTCCCACATATAAAGCCATGGCAATTGCCATTATTAAATCATCGTGTTTACCTTTCATATGGTTTGGTTTTCCGTTAATGTAAACAAATGTGTGGAGTTCATTTAGTAACCTTTTAGACCTTAGGGTAAATTTATGTCTTAATGCTTCTTCAAATGCTGCTACTATTTGACTTCGTTTGTTGTTAAATGCGAGTCCTGGTGTTTTACTTGCTGCAGTTGGATTATATTTCCATTTATCAGCTGTATTCATACCTTCCACATATAAATCTTTGTATCCTAGTTCTTGTAATTTTCTAGATGTGGCTACTCCCATCCCTCCTGTAATATCAGTGACAACATAAGCCTTATACATACTACCCCATTTATATATAATATCTGCCGCTAAATCAGGTGGTATTTTACCTAGGTATTCTAATACTTGACATCTCTCATCAAAATCTATTATAATAATGGACGTAAAATCCTCGGAATCACCCCTACTCACATCACACCCTAAAATATACCTATGTCCTTCTTTTGGTTTTTCCCAAACCCATAACTGATTCCCAACAAACATTTCTTCTGGGTCTCTGATATCTTCATTTTTTATCTTTTCTATCATTTCAGGTGATATTACATTATCTCCCGAACCTAAAAATGCACTTTCTAACTCCTGTGAAACCTTTCTTCTATCATATTTAAGTTTTTTAACCATACTTTCAAACCAGTCCGAGCATGGTTTATAACCATTTCTAATTAAATCACCAAATTTATCTTGATTGTTTTCATGAATAAATTCACCCTCATCAAAATCTTCTATATTTAATAGAAAGTGTACAATATCTTTTGTTTTTACCCAATATAGGTCTTTGGTAAATCTAGGGTCGTTTTCCCAGTGAAGTTCTGAAATATGAAAACTATTCAACCCTTTAACTGATTGTTCGTATATTTCATAATATATTTTATCGTATCCATTTGGTGTTGAGATTACTATAACTTTACCTCCTGTCGATAAAGATGCCATACACGCAGCCCAAAAATCGTCACCAGCTTCAATATATGCAGCCTCATCAAAAATAAGTGTTGTCGGTGTGAACCCCCTAAGTGCATCCACAGAAGTTGCCACCGCTTTTACCTCACTTCCATTATTTAATTTAAAATGTTTCTGAGAATCTTTGTCTTTAGAAAACCCAACATTAATCCAGTCAGGCCATTGATTTAAAAATCCCCTTACTTTGTTTGCAAATTCCGATGCTGTATCTAATTTATTAGCAATTATAAGAATTTTTTCTGGTCTGGTTTTGGATGCAAATTGTAGTTTTTTTGAAACCCACGCTGCGGTCGCTGTAGATACCCCCGCTTGACGATACTTCTTTGTAATATTGTCATTATATTTTTCAAAATTACTTAGCATCATTTTCTGTTCAGGAAATAAATTAAATGGAACATACTTAGATTGTGTATTGTCGTAGGTTTCTAAATACGTTTCAATCGCGTAGTTGGTGTCTTGTAGACACCTAGCATATTCTTGTATTAGCTCTTGTTGGTCCATATGCTATAAATATCGGAAAATTATTAACCTTTTACAAGTTATATAAAAAGTCTTTTTCGGCTTTTGTTAAAGACCCCATACCACTTTTATTAATTTTGTCTAGGATGGTATCCATATCTAGGTCTTGGGTGGGTTCTGTTGTTGGTTTGATTGTAATGTCATCTATGGGTTCTGTAGTTTCACCGCTAGCGTCCTCCCAATCTTCGTCTTTAAGTTGTTTGACTATATCGTCAATCATTTTTTTAACCTGGTCTTTACCAGTCTGACTCCCTGACAATATTTCTTTAGCTAAAGTTAAGAATTCTTCTGCGTCTAGTTTTACAAATTTATAATAGAAATAATTCTTAATTCTTTTTTGTTCATCTATATCAAAAAAGTTATCAGGATAAACCTCAAGGAACTTTTCCCAAATTACTGGTCCTAATCTTAGGTCCCAAACTTCAGCTGGTAAAGTATCTTCATCACCAATCACCTCTTCTGCCATATCTGGGTCTGATGGTAGTCCGTGAGCAGAAACATACTCCATAACTCCTTTATATAATTCATGAACTAAAATAGGAAACATTAATCCTTTTGCTTTAATAGTCGGTGGGTCTGTTTGTAAATCTAATTCTTCTTTTCCTGCCATTGCTTGTTCTGCACCACCACCACCAATCATACCTTCCATATCTGGCATTACCCAATAAAGTAAATCATTAACTGACATTACTATAGAATATAACCCAACTAAATCTGGATTAATTTCATCTAATTTTTCTCTAATTAAATGATACATATAGTGAGCTTTCTTTGATGAACCTTGTATTAGGGAATTTATAAACCTTCTTTTTTGTTTCTCTAAATCTAATTTTTGTAGTCTCTTAGCCGCTTCATCCTCCATTTCAAAATTGGGGAATTCCAATTCTTTCTTTTTCTTTTTTTCTTTAGGTTTTGTCTGCATCCCTTCAGTGGTCGGTTTTTCCAACTTTGCGTCAAATTGTAAATCCCCTTCTGGGATACCCATCTCATCAACTACTAGTTCTACAGCTAAATTTTCTAAAACTTGTTTATTCTGTGATTCAATCTGCATTACTCTTTGTGCTGCTTGCATTAACATTGGTTGTAATGACATTAAAGTTTGTGGGTCTATATTCTCAACACCTGTGGCGTCTTTTACTTTTTGTACCACGTCTTGGAATCTTTGGGAAGCTATTAGTTCTTCAAAATTGTCAGGTATTCCATTTCCGTCCACATCTGGAAAAGCCTGATGGCCACCTAAGGGATGTTCTTGAGAACCTAATTTTTTTTCAATGTCAGGTGACATTCTTTCTCTCCTACCACCATAATCTATTGGAGGTGCTTCATGTAATTTCTTCTTAGCCATGTTGGGTTAGTGATTTTCCTAAATTCGTAGAACTTAGCCATTCTGGTAAACCGTTACTCTTTCGAGCTTTTGGTTTGGGTGTGGTTTTTGGTTTTTCGAAGGGGCCTCTTCTAGTTTTTTCACCAGGTCTTGTTACTGGTTTTACTGGTGCTGGTTTTACTGGTGCAGTAGTAGCTTCTGGTGCTCCTATATATTCACCATCATCATCTCTCTCAGTTTCACTCAACTCTTGACCACCCACCGGATTACCGTCTAATTTTATATCCCCAGAAGGACAAATATTTAATTCTATTACTTGTTCGTTTTCTGGATTATTCAAATAACCATTCAAATATCCATCATCACCAAAATTATCTACCTTTACGTCCATTGGTGGTACCATTTCACCCCCTATCTCTACTACATTTGCGAACGCTTCTTGTTGGGCTTCAGTACCAATTATGTATGGTGAGTTCTCCTGATTAATTTCGTTTGTACCTAGATTTTCTTTTATAGTTTTTATGAAGTTTCCTTTAGTTATTTCTGGTCTTTCTTTAGCTTCAACTAATTTTAGAATCCACTCTTCTAACATTTTATCTTCATTAACGTATTCTGGTAGGTCTGCATAATCTTTTTTTGTCATTTTAGACGCAAGTTTTTCTGCTGCCGCTGGATTAACCGCATAAAGATATTTTTGTTGTGCTTTAGAGGCAAAGTCTTCTTCTACTTCTTTTTCTCTAAGTAACGGTTCCCCGTCAATCTTCACATCTGGGTTTCCAGTGTTGTCAGTTTCTATATCTACTTCCTCTTCAGTATCTTCTTCCTCACTTTGTAAAGCCGCTAATTCTTCTTCTTTCTTTTTAATTAATAGTTCTTTTGCTTGTCTTGCTGCCTCATCACTAACCTCTTCTTTAAATATTTTTTTATGTAATTCCTTTAACTGAATGTCTGAAAATAAAGATAGGGTTCTGTGTGTGAACCCTTCGTTTATAAATTTACTAACTAGTTTTTTTCTATTATTTAACATGCTCAAATTTTTTATCAAATTTTAATATTATATCACGGGAATATAATTTATCTTTAACTTTTTCTAGTTCATCATTAAAATGAAAAACTAGTCTTTCTTCTTCTCCATATTCATTTTCCTCTTCATATGTTTCCCAACCTAAAGCTATCACATTATCGAGAGCGTGTTCCATACTAAAATAGTCTGAGTTTTGTGCTAATTCCAACTTTACGTTGGTGTTGTTTAGTACTCCTACTTTTTTAATATATATTAACTCTGGTGGTCCTGGTTTACCGTTTGCTGGTGTAGCATCCCAATCCTCACCCCATAACTCGTCTATTTCACACCCAAATATAAATTCATAGATATTCTCATTCTTGTAATTAGGTCCGAGTTCATTTATAAATAAAAGGTTCATCTTATTTTATAGTTCCGTCTTTTTTTACTATAACCTTTTTGTTTTTACCTGTTAATACCATTTCCCCTCTTTTTGTCTGACCTTCTAATCTTAGGTCACTATTTTCTTTAAGTATTTTTTTAACTGTTAATGACTGTTCTATTGTGTTAGTAGCCTCAACTATTTTTTTTTCCTTAATTATATTAGTTATACGATTCTTTAAATAATCTTTAGAACTTACTGATTTATTTTTTTTTTGTGTAGTATAAGATTCTAGAAGGTCACCTACTCTCTTTTTTAATGATTCCATCGCAAATTCCTCTTCATCTTCCACATCTAGGTCTACTTCTTCATCATCTAAATCTACATCCATATCTAGGTCTACTTCTTCATCCCCCATATCAATATCTTCTTCATCCCCATAAGTAGTTTCATCTTCTTCAAATCTATCTAACACATCATCTTTATCTTCGTCATCTAAATTTTCTAAATCTACAGCAGAAATAATAGAATTTAACACATACTTAATATCAGCACTTCCCATTTCTTCTTCCACATCACGAAGTTTTTGGCCGAGTTTACCTGTAAGTTTTTGAATTGATTTCATAAATCCTTCCATGTCTTCCTCACCTTCGATGTCGTCTCCCATCTCATCTTCTACATCTAAATCTAGTTCTTCGTCTCCCGTCTCATCTTCTATATCATCTTCTACATCAAAATCCAGTTCTTCACCACCCATATCATCTTCTACATCTAAATCTAGTTCTTCTTCCCCTTCTTCATTTGGTACATTTAATACGAATTTTTCTTGTTCGTCCATTTCATCGTACATACCGTCACCTTCACCATCATTAAATTGTTCATTTAGTGGTTTAAATATTAAATTCATTCTTTTAAGAGCTGCGGAATAACTTTTAAAACGGTCTTTTTTCTTATTCATAAATCCACTTACATAATCTAATTCTGATTCGTTAATTCCAGATTTTAAATAATATCCGTCTTTTTCTTGTACAATACTGTATACATTTCCATCTGCAGCATTTTTAGTAAAAGATTTACTAGCAACATGATAGTCTTCATTTTTTGTTACTTCACCGTAACGAGCAATTTCCATAATTCTCGCTACTTTATCTTTTCCTGTTAATTTTTCACTACCTATAGGTTTTAATTTTCCCATTTTCTTGTTTTTTTTATTTTATTTATTTTAACTATTTAAACCATTCCCACCAAGTATAACTGGTTTCCACATAGGTGCAGATGCACCCGAGTAAAAAGCAGATGGTTCAGTACTACCACTCATTATGCCACTACAACTACAATCATAACATAGAAATACTACACCACCAGTTTGGCTGTCTATGTTTGGTGGTGACATTACCAACTCTACTGGCACATTAGATGATGTTGTTATAGTAACACCGTTATACACAAAATTAGTACCACCAATAGCTGTGGTACATTTATAGTTTTTATATGTCGTAAGTTTACCAGATACCAAAGTCGCTCCCGCGACAGGGGTTGTAGGTATAGAGCTTCCTCCGTAATTTCCTCCTGCCATAATTAATTAATTATTTATTAATAAATATCCTTAAATGCGAGAAACATTTTGTTCTAATGTAAGATTTTTATCTATTAGATAATTTCTAACGTCATTTAATTTTTTTAGGTACCCATTTCGACGTAAAAACTTAAATGTTAAATTTTCATAAGAGTACTCTCCTTTATCTTCTAAACCACTCCCTCTAGAGTTTTTTATCTTGTTTTTAAACTTCTCTATATTACTTAAAACGGTGTCAGAATCTTGTCGTCTGGAGTCTACATAAAACTGGTCTATAATGGACATCCAGCTTTTTGATTTACTAAGAATTTTTTTAGTGTCTATGACAACCTCTTCTTGGGTTGGTTCTACAATCCATTCATTGTAAAGTACGGAATAGACACCACTCGCAAAATGTGGCTCATCATTGTCTTGTACATAAACTTCCACATCAAAGCCTTTTACTGTGATAGACCTTAAAGAATTCCAAATCATTCTTCTACTATCTAAATATTTCTTTAATAATGGATTAGTATCATCATCTAAATCCATTAATATATGTAAATCCACATCGGAAAATTCCGACCAGTTAAAATTAGCTAAGGAACCAGTGAGAGTCACATCATCAATATCTAGTTCTAAATCTACAAAATCGGAATAATTTTTAACTATCCCTAATAATGAAACCCTAACGGTTGGTATCATTTTGTAGTTTTCACCATCAAAATACCAAATATTAGGGTTGAGCTCTTCTTGTACCTTAAAACTGTTTATAATATTTTTATTAGAATTATCCATATATTATAAATATAGATAAAAAAAGTCTATGACATTTTTTTATATTTATAATTCTTTGCTATATTCTTTGAGAAGTAAGACCCCTGACTTTCGGACAGTCTCATTTTAGTAAAAATTCCAATAGGGACCTTTTCGTAAGAGTATTTCCCACCCTTTTTAAATTCAACAACTAAATCATTTGTTACGGTATTATATTCTGAACTCTTAAGGTTAGAAGAATTATAATCATTCATAATTAAATTACCAACTATCTTTTCTTTAGTAATACTCATACTACTGTGGGGTTGGCATTGGTTTTGGTGTTTCCTGGGGTTTAGATTGCCCAGTATTTATCGGTGGTTGTGCGGGAATCTTTCCATTCATCTGATTGATTGTTTGATTCATCTGATTAAGTAATAGAGTTTGATTTTTAACTGTATTATGTAATTGGTTAATTCTTTCCTCAAATTTTAAAGTTTTCATTGGGGTATCTATGAAATGCTTTATTCTCTCTATTAGTTCTTCTGGTGTTCTGAAATCTCTATTTGGTAACCATATTTCTTCTTGCATTATGATTGTTGGTGTCATCCCAATTCCAGTTATTCTAATTATTTCATTCCACTCTTCTTGATTGTCTTGAGCTATTATTTCTTCATATTCTAGTCCTGCAGCGTCTAGTTGTGTCTTAATTCTATGACAGTAGTGACAGGTCGGGTTTGTGTATAGTTTAAACATAGTATTTTTTTTTTAAATTTATAAATAATAATGATGAAAGGAAACCTTTTTGATTTCCTTTCATCAATTAAATTACTTTACCTCTTCAAATTCGACATCTGTTGCTTCATCAGCCTTACTCTCGGTTGGTTCCGTTGGTTCTGTCTCTTCATATAACTTAGTACTAATTTCTTGCCATGTACTATTAAGTTTCTCTGTTAGGTCTTCTATACCTTCAACATCTTCGGCCTCCATAACTTCTTTAAGTTCTTTAATATTATTTTCTAATCGTGACTTATCAGTATCTTCTAATTTATCACCAAACTCTTTTATTTGTTTTTCCGTTTGGAATATTAATCCGTCCGCTTGATTTACTTTTTCCACTTTTTCTTTTTTCTTATTATCTTCTTCTGCATTGGCTTCCGCTTCCTTCTTCATTCTATCTATTTCTTCTTCCGATAAACTACTTCCCGACTCAATTTTAATATTTTGTTGTTTACCAGTACCTTTGTCGAGAGCTTTAACATCAATAATACCATTTGCGTCAATATCAAATGTGACCTCAATCTGTGGAATTCCTCTTGGGGATGGTGGGATATCTGTTAATTGAAATCTTCCTAGGGTTCTATTATCGTTAGCCATAGGCCTTTCTCCTTGGACCACATGAATATCTACGGATGGTTGGTTATCTACCGCGGTTGAGAATGTCTGGCTTTTAGATGTAGGTATGGTAGTGTTAGCGTCTATAAGTTTTGTCATTACCGCTCCCATAGTTTCAATACCTAAAGATAATGGCGTAACATCTAATAATAAAACATCCGTAACATCACCTCCTAACACACCTCCTTGTATTGCAGCTCCCATCGCTACAACTTCATCTGGGTTTACTCCTTTAGATGGTTTTTTGTTGAATAACTTTTCAACAGCTTTTTGTACAGCTGGTATTCTAGTTGACCCACCAACCAATAATATCTCATTAATATCACTAACTTTTAGACCAGAGTCTTTAATAGCTTTTCGACAGGGAGTTAAACTCTTCTTAACTAACTCTTCTACCATTGACTCAAATTTCGCTCTAGATAGGGTTCTTACTAAATGTTTTGGTCCACTTTGGTCAGCAGTTATGTAAGGTAGATTTATTTCTGTAGTACTTGAATTTGATAGTTCTACTTTTGCTTTTTCTGCGGCCTCTCGTAGTCTTTGTAATGCAGCGGCATCCGTAGTTAAATCCATACCATGTTCAGATTTAAATTCTTCAACTAACCACTCTATAATTTTTTCATCAAAATTATCACCACCTAAGTGAGTATCTCCATTTGTTGATTTTACTTCAAATACTCCATCCCCCAATTCTAGGATTGATATGTCGAAGGTACCACCCCCTAAATCATAGACCGCTACGGTCATATCTTTATCTTTTTTATCCATACCATACGCTAATGCTGCCGCTGTAGGTTCATTAATTATTCTGAGTACTTTTAGACCAGCAATTTCTCCTGCTTCTTTTGTAGCGTTTCTTTGTTCATCATTAAAATATGCTGGAACTGTAATAACGGCTTCCGTTACTTTTGTACCTAAATAATCTTCTGCTGTTTTTTTAAGGTTTTGTAAAACTACTGCAGAAATTTCTTGTGGAACATAAGACTTGTCTCCTGTTTTAATAGTGACAATATTTTTAGCACCCTTAATAATACTATAAGGCATTTTTTTAGCCTCCTTACTTACTTCACTATATTTACTACCTATAAATCTTTTTACAGAATAAATGGTATTTTTAGGGTTGGAGACCGCTTGTCTTTTTGCTGGGTCACCAACCAATCTATCCCCTTCTTTAAAGGATACTACGGAAGGGGTGGTTCTTTTACCTTCTGCATTAACTATTATTTCCGGAGACCCAGCCTCCACCACCGAAACACACGAATTCGTTGTTCCTAAATCGATTCCAATTACTTTTGACATTTTTTTATTTTATTTTGTTATTTTATTTGTTTATGAAATTACTTTCATTACTTTTATAGTACAAATAGTATACCAAAGGAATGAATAAGTCAACCTGACATTTATGTTTTATATTCTATGACATTTTGTCAGATATTGATTTCTTATAACAAATATAGTAAATTTAAATAAAAAATATTATGATAGATTTTAGTGCGGATTCAGAAATGGATGAAATAAGGGGGGGAGAAGGAAAACCTTCCCAGAGTAATAACCCAGAAAGTGGGACACCTATATTAGATAACTTTTCTAGGGATTTAACATTCTTAGCTTCACAGGGTAAACTGGACCCTGTAATAGGGAGAGACGATGAAGTTAGAAGGATTGTACAAATTCTAGCTAGACGTAAAAAAAATAATCCTGTTTTAATTGGTGAGGCTGGTGTTGGTAAGACTTCCGTAGTAGAAATGTTAGCTACGATGATTCATCAAGGGAATTGTCCTAGAAAATTATTAAATAAACGAATTGTCCTATTAGAACTATCATCTTTAGTAGCTGGTACAAAATATCGTGGACAATTTGAGGAGCGAATGAAGGCAATTATAGATGAACTTCGTGAAAATAAAGAGGTGATAATTTTTATAGATGAGATTCATACTGTGGTTGGGACCGGTAACTCTTCTGGTAATCTAGATGCCGCAAATATATTTAAACCACCTTTAGCTAGAGGTGAAGTTCAGTGTATTGGTGCTACAACATTAGATGAATATAGAGAAAAGATTGAGAAGGATGGTGCTTTGGAAAGACGATTTCAGAAAGTTTCAATTGACCCCCCAACACTTAATCAAACAATAGAAATATTAGAAAATATAAAACATGTATATGAAGACCATCATAATGTAAGTTATGATAAAGAATGTATAAAATTATGTGCTAAATTAGCAGATAGGTATATAAGTGATAGAGCGTTTCCAGATAAAGCTATAGATATTATGGATGAGGTTGGGTCTATGGTACAGATAGATGTTAAGACTCCTAAAGCACTAGAGACTCTGAGGTCCAACATTAATGATTTAAAGGCCTCTAAGATTGAGGTTGTAAAATCACAAAATTATGAAAAGGCTGCTGATTTAAGAGATAAGGAACGGAAATTAGTAGATAAACTAAATGATATGACTTTAAAGTGGGAAAATAGACAATCACAGAATAAAATTGCTGTGACTATTGAGAATATTATGACTGTGGTCTCTAAAATAACTAAAATTCCTTTGAGTAGGATGAATCAGAATGAAAAGAAAAATTTACTTAACTTAGATAAACAATTAAAACGGAGTGTTATTGGTCAAAATAGTGCAATAGATACTATAGTTAAATCAGTCCGTAGAAATTCTGTAGGCATTAAAGAATTGTCTAAACCTATAGGTTCTTTTATTTGTTTAGGACCTACGGGTGTGGGGAAAACTCATCTCGCTAAAAAACTTGCTGATTTAATGTTCGGTTCTGAAGACTCTTTAATTAGAGTAGATATGTCGGAATACCAAGAAAAGCATTCGGTTTCTAGACTTATAGGTTCACCTCCTGGTTATGTAGGTTATAATGAGGGGGGTCAGTTTACTGAAAAGGTAAGGCAAAACCCATACTCATTGATTCTTTTTGATGAAATTGAAAAGGGTCATAGAGACATCTTTAATATTCTTTTGCAGATATTAGATGATGGTTATGTTACTGATGCTTCTGGAAGAAAGGTTAACTTTAAAAACACATTAATAATGATGACATCTAATATTGGTGTTAAAGATTCTCATGATTTTGGTAATTCTTTAGGTTTTACAACTAAAGCTACCCAACAAACTGATAAGGAAAGGGTTAGAACAATAATTTCTAAATCTCTAAAGAATACTTTTAACCCAGAATTTTTAAATAGGTTAGATGATATACTTATTTTTGAATCTCTAAATAAGTCGGATATTAAAAAAATTGTAAAAATAGAGTTGTCTGGACTAACTGGTAGATTAACGGAAAAAAATTATCTTATTAAATTTGGGCCATCTGTTATAGACCATATTTGTAGATTAGGATATGATGAGAAATTTGGTGCACGTCCACTTAAACGAGCTATACAATCTGAGGTAGAAGATTTTATATCGTCACAGATACTTAAGAACCTAATTTCAGAAAACTTACGGTATACAATGAGTTATAATAAAAATACTGAAAAATTTAAATTGACTGAGAAACAATAGTCTGTAGATATTTATAAGGCATGAAGTTAGTAATTACAAAAAAACAATCTAAACGTCTTATTAAAGAGTCAGTAGGTGTCCCTAAATCTATAGAGTTTTGGGTGGACACCTTTTCTGCTTTAATTAAAGATGGTCTATTGATGTTATTATCTTCAGAGGATAAGGAGGTTTTTTTTAGTGGTGATGATTCACAAGAAAAAGCTATCTCTATGGGGTGGAACTCTAGTAATAAAAATTTTACTTCGTTCCCTCTAGCTGAACCACAGTTGAATCTAACTTTAAATGTGGTTCCCGATAACCAAATAAAAAAAGGTGATGATTATATAAATAACGCTTCCTTCAACACAGAAGATATGGATATTGTTAATGCTACTTTTGATGATGGCACAACAACCCCTTTATTTGTTGGTGGGACTATTAATATTGAGGTCACTATTCCGGAATCTTCTTATGAGGATGGTAGTTTTGTAGAACTATATAACGTAGAGATTAACCCTTATGTTGAATCGGTTCTTTTTCATGAATTAACTCATGTTTTGGAGTTTTATAATCGTATTCTACATGATAAAGCCTCCCCCAATTTTGAGCAACTATCCAACCTAACTCAAATGTTAAATAAGATGGGGGCAGTAGATGATTGGGATGAGTTAATGTTTTTAATTTATTTACATTTATCTTTTGAGTTGAATGCTCGTGTTTCCGAAGTTTATGGGTTATTGAGAAGTAAAAAAATCTCTTCTAAGGAAGAATTTATTGATTTTCTTAAGAGTTCTAGAGCTTTTTCTTACGCTAAAAGACTAAGGAATTTTAGTTCAGAAAGATTTATAAAGGAGTTAGATGTGCCTCAAGATACTATCGATAGAATTAGAAAATATGATGGTGAAGAGACATCTATAGAGGAGATTAAAGATGTGGTCCTAACACAACTTATAGATAACTGGTCTACAACCTATCACGATTTTTTAAAGGATTTTTCTGCGGATGAAAATCTTAAAATACCTAAACTTTCCGACAAAGTAACTTCATCACCACAAAACTTTTTAAGATTTTGGGAAAAACGATTTAATAAAGCTGGTGAAGATTCTATAAGAAAAATTTCTAAATTATATTCGTTAATTTAATTTATTTACATATCTTTGTACCATACAAAGAGGTGGCACGCAGGGTCTGGTAATTAATATATTATTTCATAGCTGGTGTAGATTGGGCAGAACTAGTGTTGCAACACATAGAAAGGAATCCCCCTCTTTGTTTTATATTTCTAACAAAAAAAATTACACATGGAAGGATACATTTATTTAGGGGAACATTATGACGTATTAAATAGAGAAATCGGTATATCCGACAAAAAGATTGGTTTATCTATAAACCCCGTAGGTCGTGAACAGTCTTTAACAAAAACCAAATCACCCATTAGATACAGAATTGTTGCTGTTTATAAGGTAGATAATATGAGAAGAGTAGAAAAAATGTTACATAGTATCTTGGATAGTCGTAGGGTTTTTGGTGAGTGGTTTAAAGATGATGATGATACTTTAGAAGGTGACTTTATTAATTTTATGAATGCATATGGTGCAGAAGTTTACAATATACAAGAAATTAAAGAAGAAAATATTTTGTTAAAAGAAGATACTAGATTATTAGAAGTTGTTAAAAAGCACGGTGCTCCACTTAATTTAGTTAGGAAATATCTGGGAATAGAATATGATGTTTTACTAGATAATAAGGGTATTCTACATTTTAATGGTGCTGTCTTTGATACCCCTAATAAACTTTACAACAACGGTATTGTCTTTTACGTTAAAAAGAAACGGGGTGGGAGTGGTACTAACAACTTATCCCAATTTAAAATCAAAGAAACTGGTGAAAGATTAGTAGATTAACTTGGTAGTGTCATTTATTTTTATTATCTTTGTAGTATGAATTTAGAAAAAACCAGAAATATAGCACTTAAACTAATGAGACAACACGGTCTTGTTAGTTACACTTTTAAGTGGGATAGAGCGGTAAGAAGATTCGGTTCTTGTAATGGTAGAACTAAAACACTGACACTATCCAGACCTATGACACAATACGAAAGTAATGAGAAAAGAGTTATTAATACTATTCTTCACGAAATTGCTCACGCTTTAGACTATAAAAAAAGAGGGTATACTAACCATGACTCAGAATGGAAAAGAATAGCTAAATCTATCGGATGTAGTGGTGAAAGATGTAGTAGTGGTTCTGGAGTAGACAAATCTCAAATATATAAATGGGTTGCTTCGTGTCCTAGTTGTGAAAGAGAAGTTTATTACGCAAGAAAGACAAAAGTAGAAAAAGCATGTGGTCGTTGTTGTAAACAATATAACAATAACAAATACACATCAGAATATAAATTTAACTGGGAATTAAACCCAAAAACAGTAAAATATAGATAATGGAAAAACTTCAATATAAAATAAAAAATGGACCAAGAGTCGAATCAGTAAATGAATTTAAACTTAGTGATGGTACAAAAGTAGCGATGTTTCAGGGATTTAGAGGTTCTTACCCAGACTTGGACTTTATCGTAAAATATAAAGAGATAGCAAATAGGTTGAGGACACCGTCCCATACTCATTGGATTGTGGACTTACTGGTTAAAGCGGAATTCAATAAAGAAATGGTTAGAGACTTTGTACAAAAGTATCTGGACTTATACGATGTGATGACCCCTTTTGAGACTCAAGAAAGTCGCAATAACTACCAACTACAGTATGTAGGAGAGTCTCTAACGGACTTTCAGGGTATAGATGGTTGTGGGTATCTAAGTATTGAGTTTCTCTCTAGTATCTTAGAATTATTCATTTTGTGTGAAAAACGGTCAGATGATGCGTTTATGTTTAAAGGTTTATTACAATTAGTAATTGACTTCTGTGATGGTAAAAGAGATTACTATCAAGTTGTTGGTTACTCTAAAAGAGTTTAATATGATTAAAGAAAAATTAAAAGAATTATTATCAATCCCGACTAAGACCTGGGAAGAAGACAGGCTTATATCTTATTTAATAGAACATTTTGAGTCTCGTGGGTATCATTATGAGTTAGATGATATGGGTAACTTATATGTGACTAAAGGTATTTCCGAATACTACCCATTAGTTTTAGCTCATACTGATAGTGTTCACGACATTAAAGAAATGGTAGTAAAAGAAGAATACCTACCTAACTCTAAAGGGGATAAAAAACTAGCCCTTAAAGCTTATACCAAAGATGGTAATCTACCTACCGGAATAGGTGGTGATGATAAAGCTGGTGTGTTTATTTGTTTACAACTTTTAGAACGATTTAATGTAATTAAAGGGTTTTTCCCAGTTGCGGAAGAAACCGGATGTCATGGAAGTAGGGGTGCTAAAGAAGAATTCTTTAATAATGTGGGGTACGCTATTCAATTCGACTCAACGGAAAATGATACTATGTCACTTTCACTTATGGGCACACAATTATTTGAGCAGGATTCTGAATTTTTTAATAAGACTAAAGGTTTAATATTAGAACATGGATTTACTGAATGGAGACACCACCCCTATACGGATACAATGGTACTAAAAGAAAGATTTAATTTTTCTTGTTTAAATTTTGCTGCTGGTTATTACAATTACCACAGTGATAACGAATATGTAATTGTCGAGGATGTATTAAATTCTACTATTCTGGGTGAAAGTGTGATAAAAGAATTAGGTAACAAATTTTACGAATTTAAAGTCACTAAAAAAGGTTATTTTAGTTGGTCCGATTAGTATTGGTCCTCACCTCTATCATATTCACCTGTAGGAGTAACATCAAAAAAGTGTCTTGGGCTTTTTCCTTTATCAATTCTGTCTTGTGTGTTTTGTTGTACCACTAGACCATCTTTTTCTTCTGATTTAACCACATCATGTAACCAATCAACCAAAGGTCCATAAAGAAACATACTTTCATCACCAAATAATTGTTTGTAATCTTCATACTTCACCTTACCCATTTCTGGGTTGGATTTAAAGTCTATGTCTGGATATAACCCTAGTTTAGTAACATCATCTACAATTACGTTCACAATAGGTGTTAACCAAGTAGCGACAAAATTAAGACCTTTAGCCGCCATTAATCTTTTTATTACCAAGTCTTTCCAATTTTTATCCAAATAATTTACAAGATAAAAATCCATTTTTTTCTGGTCCACACCCTCGGTTAATTTTTCTTTTTTTAAAATATCTTCTAAAAGTGTAAGAGTATTAGGGTTCCAATCACAATCTTTATTTACAAAATGTAAAACGGTAGCTATTTTACCGTCCACCTCTAAAATATCAGAAATATTTTTAATTTCGGTTAATGTATTAGATTTTGAATTTTTAACTATGGTATCAACCCTATTTAGAAGTTGTTGTATTTTATTCATTTATTTTTTATTATAAATATTTTGATTATTAGAATAAGATACTTATATTTGTAGAGAATATAAATAATAAACAGACATGCCAAAATCAAGAAATAGAAAAAATCACAAGAAAAAGGTTCAATCTCGTAATATGAGACTTAAAACCGAAGCTAAAAAAATGGAGACTGCAATGGAGGATTTAAAAAAAGCCTATGTGGAAGAAATGGCTAAAAAAGCTAAAGAAACTTCATCTCAGGATAGTGGGGAAGTACCTTTTACTTTAGGTGATAAATAATATGGGGGTGACTGGAATTGATTGGCGTCAGTCGATTAATGTCAGCACGTCGAGCCTGAGTTAAGCTCGTAAAATCTGATTCATTTTTTTAACTGGCAAAACACTTGCTAAGTTGTCGATTCTAGGACTTGTCCGTGAAGAGTCAACAGTAGCTGTAGCGTAACTAAGTTACGAAATAGCTCCGATTCGTCTAAAGGTTTTAAGATTTGTATCTTTAGTTTTTGAATCGTCAACAAAACAAATCGACCCCATGACGTTGGTACATGGTTAAACTACCATCACAGACCTCTGAAATCTTGTTTATTCTAATAGGTAGGTCTCATAAAGAATAAACTAAACGTGTAGGATAGACGTTAGTAGAAGATGAACAAGACGGGGGTTCGATACCCCCCACCTCCACCAAAAAGAAAAGGACCATTAGGTCCTTTTTTTATTTTAATAATTTAGCTAAACCTATTGGTTCTTTTTTAAGTACTGATATTAATCCTTCAGTTACTGGGTCTTGTATAACACGACCTTCATTGTCTAAACTGTAGGTACTATCAAAAGTACCACTACCACTATCCAAAGCTTGTCTATATACATCTACTAGAGTTAGATTCATTATTTGGGTTCCGATATGAAATTTTAGTCTATAGTTAAGAAGTCTAGAACTTTCTTTACCTGATAATTTCTCAATACTATCTGTATAACCATTTTCATCAGTATTTGTTTCTATACTAAAGTGACCTAATAATCTACTGTCTGGTGAGAAAATTGTGACTCTCTGAAATGGAAAGGTTTCACTGCCCGCTAATTTTGTTCTAAATATCTCTATAGTTAAAGCAGCGGCAAATTCATTTACTAGTGTCTCGTCCCAGGTTGAGGTTACATAAAATCCTTGAGGTTCCCCGTCGTTTTGGAGATACATGAATTTTTTTAGTTTATTTGCTTTTTTAACAATTACTTTCTGTGCTTCATACACATCATTTATGTAACCTAGGGCACCATCTTCTTGACCTTGTAGTGTACCATTATCTTCTATTGTTGCCGTATTTAACGTAGAGGTTACTTTATTTTCTGTATCGTTTAAACACCCTTCATGTGTGTTACAAAATACATAATTATTTACTATTTCATATGTCTTTTGGAATTCACACCCAATACCTTCAACGTTTGATGGTGGTTTATTATCTACACAATCATTTGTTAAACAGTAGTAGTCACTTGCTGTGGGGTCTAGACACCCGTATACCTTCTCTGGTTCATTTACTACTTCATCATTGTTTGGCGTCGATATTTTTTTACATTTGCAATTGCTCCATCTCTTAGTATCATCTGCGGCACATGCATTAAATTCATCTAATAAGTCTGGGTCATGAGATGGATGCTCCGGGTTTAGTCTTTGTTCACATGTGGCGGGTACTAAATATTTACATAAACTATTTTCTGCTTTTCTAACTGCATCTTGAGCAGTTTCACTAAATTTAGTAGGCCAATTATAATTTGTATTTTTACGAATATTATCAAATGATTTTAAATATCCACATATCTCTTCTTCAGTTAAAGTAGCAGCGAAATTTTCAGTGATGGCTGTAATAGCTCTACTATTAATTTTCATCCCACAATAACTACCATTGCATGTTTTTTCATACATAAGGGTGCCCTTGTCTACCTTCAATTTTACAGTATATTGGGAAATGTCTTTACACTTATCTACACCATCTCCATCTATTCTATTTTTAACACACGACATATTATTTTATTTCTATATAATTATCCATTATTTATCCTTTAATTACTTTGGAGAAATAAATTTTCAAACACAGATTCTACTTCTTCTTGTAGAAGTTCTACTTCTGCACGGATTTCTTCTTCATTATCATAAGTTGAGCGTGTTTCACATTCGAACACACATGCAGCCTGGGTTTTGAAGTCTCCTGTCTCATCCATAACTTTTTTACAGTCACCTGTTCCACCATCAACTGCGCCTGAACAATTGTAGGACACTCCTTCAACTGCATTTTCATCTTCTGGTGTAAATACCCCGTTCTCCCATTTACCATCTACGATTACTAAACCGGTTCCGGTATCCTGATTAGTATAATCATCTTTAGTAGTCTTATTAAGTGCAGTTATAAACGCTGGAACTGAGGAATTCTCATCAATCATACCCTTACTATCCATCTTTTCTTGTAACCACATAAATTGTTTTGGGTTTAGGTACATCCCAAATCGGGAGTATAGAGCTTGTGTATTATTGTTCACCGGTTTTGGTAGTTTTATTCTAAATGCTGCATATCCAGCAACAGCTTCTATCCCCCCTCTTGCAATCACCTCCATTTGCCCTGTTAAATTTAACATTGGTGCATTTACTGCTGGAAAAGTTTCAGCGTTTAATGCGGCCAATATGTCGGATGCTGTCCACGATAGATACCAGGCACTAGTTGTTGGTATATGAAGTAGTCTATTTGCTGCTGATGGTATTTTGTCTATATACCAAGTCATATTATCATCCATAATTTCCATCAAGGTCAAATCCCCCTTATTATCAGCTAACTTATCAAAGAAATAAGCAATTTGATTGGCTATTAATTTAGACCCCTCACCATTTTGAGTTAAAATGTTCTTGATGGTTTCCTCATTTGGGTTGTTTTTTTGTAGTTCATTCCATAGTTTTTGAGCTTCTGCTGTAGCAGTTTCTTCTGGTAGACAGAAAATCTCTTTAACTTCTGGTGGTAGTGACCCATAAAGTTCTCCATCATCATCTAGTAAACTATTACTTTTAGTGAAGAAATATTCAAGTGTTTCCCCAGCCATTACTACAGCAGTAATTGTTAGTAATTGTTTCGTAATCCGATAAAGCACCTTTAATGGAACAATTTTATCACCAAATGTACCGGAACCAGTAACCAACCACCTTAATGCTTTGAATGGAGACGCGAATATGCTTTTGATGTCTCTAACTACCATTCTTTTAAAAGTACCAGGCATGCTGTCTAAATATTTCGCTGTCATGTCTGCGTGTTCTGAATTACTCATTATAAGCCACGCATTTTTAAAATCTGCTGCAGTCATTTTCGCAAGAGATTTAATAAGACCACTTGGGTTACCTAACTCATCCATAAGTTTAGTATAGTCCGTTACAAAATCATCATCTAATGCTTTTAATATATCCAAACTACTATCCTCTAACGTGTCAACGAATTTTTGAATTTCGTATCCCACGTCCCCTTGGGTCAATAAATCTGTTTTATAATCTCTTCGTATAGCAGCAAGTATAGTACTTTGCAGCTTTACGTCCCCTGTCAGGAACTTTACTACCCCTTTTAAATCACCAACCTGTGTTAATTTTCTAAAATCTGTGATAGGCACACCATCAGGGTATTTTTTGGTTTTCCTACCTACACGCCCTAGACTTGCTACATACTTATTAAGTCTTTCTGTTATCCCTGTAGCGAATTTCCCATCATCTACCGATTTAGACATTTTTATTAATGCTAATATCAAGTCCATGAATTTATTTGCCCCAACAGCTTCAGTTATGATATCATAACCATACATTACTTCTTGTATTCGTCTTATTTCTTCTATTATTAATTTATTCGTCATTATATATTTTTATTTAATTTATTTTTATTTACCATATTTCATATTCTGTTGTGTCTATATCATTAAAATCTATCATATCAGCCTCAATGTCTCCAATATTTAATAAGATTTTTGCCTCTCTCTGTGCGTCTTTCTCCTTAATTTCACCTTCCTTTACTGCCTCTAATAGAGCAGTAAAATCCTCTATTACTTTATCTCCCTCAGTTTCAATTTCCCCTAGTTGACGATTTAAGTTATACGCTTTTAAACAATTTAAATTGGGTCTCCAACCACCACCAGGATTTGCTACCTCCCCTAAGTTAACACCAACACAACTATCACCAGGGGTTATTTCAGGAAACCTTTCACTATCTCCCCATAATTTTATTAGGAGTAGTATGTTTGGTGGGGAACCAGGTATACTACTTTTAAATGCAGCTGTATAATCTTCATCTCGACCAATCTCTTCTCCTTCCCAATACTTACAAAATTCATATTTATCTGAAGTCTTACAAATAGCTTTATTAAATCCTCTATTATATGGGTATGTCTGGTTAAGAACTCTGTCATATCTATAATGATAAATATCATCTAATTTTGCACTAGTTATTAAATCATCGGTATCATTGATTATTTCTTTGAAGATGTATGCGTTGGCCCCATACATTGCCCACTGAACGGCATATAGTGCTGGAACTAGCCCTACTACAAATGGGGCCGCAACCGCAATTCCGTTTTTAACATTTTTTACTATCTTTTGAGATTGTGTAAGAGCCTTCTGGATTTGTTGAAATTCCTTCCACCCTATTTTATCCAATCCGTGTTTAATCCCTTCTTTTGTCTTAGCAAATTTCCAGAATTCTTTCATATTTTTTATATTCTTTATAACTTCTCTTGTTTTCTCCGCTTGTTTAGTAGCTTTTAGCAAAGGTTTAACTGTATATGGATTCTTCACTACATAATCTACTAGTTCTTTTTCCACTTTATTTAACCCTTTGTAAGCCGCTTGTGTAGGTTCCTCAAAAAATCCAAGACCTTTTGATATTTGTTCGGGGGCCATCCTCTTAAAAGCTTTAACGTGTTTAATATGTTTGAATAGTTTTAATCCTGGTATTAATTCTAATGCTCCTACCACATAAGCTCCCCCTTTATTTCCTTGTTGCCACATTGCATAAGCTGAGACTAATCCGGCTATACCACTCACCACCCAACCGACAGGACCAAAAAACAGAGCAACAATACCAATTGCATCTGCAATGTATTCTAGTGTTTTCCAACCACTACCTTTGTTTGGGTTTAGTTCGGGATATTTTTGGTAAAATCTGGACGCGACCCAATTCTCATATTTGTTATATAATTCTATATTATCAGCAGTCAAATTCTCCACATCATAAGCATGTGTCATTCTAGGTACTAATTCATCATCTATTCTTGCTAAAATCTTATTTGTTTTTTCCTTCCATAATAATATTATAGTTCGTCTATTATTATTGTTATGCCCCGTCATATAATTTCTAGAGGTTTGTGGCATAGAACTAAAACACTTTTCTGCATATCTTGAAGTACTTTGTATGTCTCTAACGGGTCCAGTCAACCTCATACACCTATTATGCCAGTACTCAACAAATTGTTCTGGTGAAGAATTTGCAACTTCATGTCCTGCTTTTTTAGTTTGGTAATCTACGGATGGTGTTTGTCCCCCTTGACCTGGGTCTTGGATATATATTTCACCGTCCGCATCGACCTCTTGTTCCTTTATGACTTCAAATAACGTGGTAGTCATAAAATCAATTAGTTCAGATTCTGTTAGTGTTAATTTCTTTACCATACTGGGTTGGATTTACCTCTGGTGGTTGTGTAGGAGTCGGCCCATTTACCTGTAGCTATCTGATTTGCTATCCCTCTTGCAATACCAGATTCCCAAACACCCAATGATGCTGTACCTGCCCCCGCACCATCATCTGATTCTCCAGTACCAACACCATCATCTTGTTCCCCTAATTCATAACCTAACTCCATATTATACTCGTCCGATGAGTCCATATAACTATCTTGTGGCCCATCACTATCAAAATTATACCCCTTTTTTATTTTAGAATAATTTGTTTCGGGTTCGGTAAACCCTTCATCACTTAGTTCAGTTTGGGACCCTAATGCTCCTTTACTTTCAAAGTCATAGGCATTATCACCTTCAGAATCATCTGGGTACCCACCTTGTATGCCCGCCATTATTTGTTCTCCTAAATCTATAGTTAAAACCTCATCATTATTGTGTTTTTCATGTTCATCATAGTCAAAGGAGTTAGTTACACCATCAATACCATCTGACATTTGTGCAATTTTAGATTCCATCCAGTCTTCTAGCCTAGTACCATTATCTAGTCGGTCATGAACACTTTGTGCTTTTTTAGCTATATTATAAAGTTGTTGTTTTGCCATATAAGAACTATCATGGTCTTTTTCTACGACATCAATATCCATCTCACCACATTCTTTTACAGTTGGTGTTTCTGGTAACCCAAAGATTAATTCTTTGACGCGTATTATTTCTTCTTGGAGTGTAGGCATAGTATATTATATATATAATAAATATAACAAAGGTGGACTAATTGCCTATCTTCTTTAAAATACTAATCCTTTGTTTTGGTTGATGTATATCCCTAACCCTTCGTTTAGTTCATAAGGGTTTATTTTTCTTTGGGCTTGTAGGGTTTCAGTGTCGTCGTAATCTTTATCTCCTACCCACTCAAACACCTCGAATAACTCACAAACCTCTTCCAATTCCTCAAATAAAATTTCAAGTGTGGCTGTGGTCTCTCTATCATCTTCGGATACCGTAAATTCTACCTCTAGTGTTTCTCTTTCGTCATTAACGAAATAAGAATGTATTTCTTCTATTATCATAATTTAAACTGTTTGTAATTTAAATAGTATGATAATGTGTAAAATCTCTACAGTCTTCTAGATTTTAACCAAAATATTTCTCTACCTGAACGAGTTTCTAAAGCTCTTAATTTTTGTTTTGACTTTTTAAGGTCTATTTCTGGTGTTCTACCTAAATCTGTCATTAAATAAGAAATGAACTCTAACACATCCGCATTTAATTCTTCCATGTATTGAACTCTACCTTGTAGTTGTACTATTTGCTCTTCCATTAACCCAAGAATTTCTTCTGGGGACAATATCTGTTCCATCTCATCTTCTAAGTCCTGTATGGCATCTTCTTCACCTTCACCAGTCTCAGGTATATCATCAATATCTAATAATGTTTCGTCTTCTAATTCTTGTTCTAAAATATTTTTTATAATATTTGTTAACCCTTTCTCAGTTAATTTAATTTTTTTTGCCATAATTTATTCTTTCTATATAAATATAACCATCTTTTTGTTTGTCCATTAAATTATTTTGTATTATCTTTGTTGTGTGAAAGAAAAACTTAAAACATATAAATTGATTGGGATTGAGGTGTCGAACCAAAATAAGTTAGTGGCTGTAGGAAAGTTAAAACAGAAGGGTTTAGCAGAAGATGCTTACTGGAGTATGGGTAAGTCTTACTACTGGGTTAAACGAGGAAATAAAATATAATATTATGACTAGTAATCAAGAAGACACTATGTATATCATCCACACTAAAGTAGAAGAATTAAATATATCTCGGGAATTTCATACTCAGGTAGAAAAAATGTGTACTCAGGACAAACATAAATGGAAAGATATGTGTGAGAAATGGGAATACGCATTTAATAAAGTTAAAAATAAAGCAAAATAAAAACCCTGGCCGTCGCCAAGGTTTTTTTTACAACTCATAAGTTATTTAAAATCCGGTATTAGTTTAAATCTTTTGGTTGCGGGAAAAAACTTTAACTAATTGCAACCCTTTCAAATTACTTATCCTGTTCTACTACTTTTTAGAATTTATATGACAAACCAAGATTGAAAGTGCCCTCTCTTTCTTCGTTCTCATCTTCTTTTAATCCCATACTATAGTTTGGTTCAACATTAAGACCTTTCCATACATTGAAGGAATACCCAATCCCAACAGTTAAGTTGTCTAAAGTTTCTTCAGTTGGTGCTTGAAGTGATACGTAAGCATCTCCTTTAAGATTGTATCTTCCCCATAAGTCATAAACTGTTTCACCTTCAGCGTCTTCACCGTTTTGAATGAAACCTACAGTCCACGTGTCATTTAAAGCATACCCAATACCGAAGTTTTGAGTTACTTTATCCATCGTTTCCTCTTGGTCACCGTCATAAGTAGTAACTACAGTAAATTGTGCTGATGCAACTAATGTCATCAAAGCTACAGCGGATGTTAAAATTAATTTTTTCATTTAAATATTATTTTTTTAACTTTTATATTTTTGATATTCTTTTTAAGATGCTCAAAAATAAACATCTCTTTTCATTACTGTGTTATTTTTTAACAAAGAATGATGTTAATAATACTAGTACAACTAAGCCTACAAATCCACCATTTCCTAATGATGTAATAAGTGTAGTAAGATTAGCTACAACATCCATTCCAAATACGGCACCACCTGTTAAGATGTACCAAAGAATCGTTACTGGAAGAACTGCCATCAAGACTGTTCCTAATCCTCCAACGAAACCTGTAATTTGTTTAATTACGTTATCCATAATTTTTTCTTTTTTTTATCGGTTTATATCTCTTAAATTCCGGGACTTAGGAGATGACCACCTTACTTAGGATATCCAATTAAGATGGTCTTGTTAATATGTACCGCTTCATTTCAAAAAGTCAACACTTTTACAAAAACTGGGGTTTTGGAGTTAAAATATGGTAAAAATTCAGCTGTTTGGGTGGTTTAGTACGACAAATCTCTCTTGATTTTGGGGTAAATTTGTATTATTATTTTAAAAAACTCTATGAAATTAAAGACACTTAAACTCGAAAATAAAGAATATTCTACTTCAATTTTAGATTTATTACGTTTATTGGACCCCTCTAAAACCGGTAAATTTATGACAATTTTATTAAATGAATTAAAATTCTATAATAACTCTATCCCTCTAGGTGCGAGAAATATACGCCTATTAAATCACCCAATAAAAACTCTAAATGTAGTGCAGGAAGAAATAATAGAAAATTTAATAGACTGTTTAGGTGGTAGTGATGTTATTAACGATTTGGAGAAATTCGAAGTTTTGTGTGAAGAGAATTTAATTAGTATTACGGACATTCAAGAATATAAATCTTTAGGGGAGTTGTCTTTGGCGGTTATAGACGCTGAAGAAAAACGTAAAAATGTAGACTCGTCTCCGCACAAAGAAATAGTTGTTGAGCATACAGATTATCTAGTACTCAAACCTTTAAATGTATTTGCTTCTAAAAAATATGGAGCGTCTACTAAGTGGTGCACCTCAAGTAGGGACTCTAAAACTTTTTATCAATATTCCGAAAAAGGCATATTAATTTATATCCTATCTAAGATTGATAAGTCTAAATGGGCTGTATATTATGATATGAACCTTAACGAACTATCATGGTGGAATGCCAAAGATATTTTAACTGATGGTTACTTGGTTAACTTACCGGAACAATTAAAGAAAGATATCTTAACCTATATTTTAAACGAAACAAAACCTAATGGTTATTATTTTAATGAAAAAACTAATTTAGACTCTAAAAAAGTGTTAAGTGTTGTTACAGAGGAATATTTGGATGTTGATGGGGATAATTTAGATTTGTTGTGTGAACCTTACGCCCCATCTACACTAAATGTGGTATGGCCTCCTGGTATTAACCCTGATGGCGTCAGATATGAGTCAACCACTAGTTCAGAGGAAAAAATAGATTCTATGGTTAGAAAAACTTTAGAGTACCATTATACTATAAGTGCTTTAAATAAAGGGGGGGAAGAGTTATAATTAACTCATATAATATTTTAACTTTTCAGAATACACTGATTCTGGTTGTACACCTTGTAGAGTCTCTTGTACTTCACCATTTTTAAATATTTTAACACTAGGAATTCCTCTAATACCGTATCTACTTGCTACTTCTCTCACAGAGTCTACATTAAGCTTATATACGTTAGTTGGGTATGTTGATGATAATTTACTTATGGTAGGTGTTAACATCCTACATGGTCCACACCAAGGAGCCCAAAAATCAATGAGTACTGCTTTCTTTTCAGAGTCATTTATTATTTTATCAAATTCTTTAGTTGTTGTAATATCCATAATTAATGTTTTTTTTAAAAGTAATAAATAATAACCATATAATAAATAGATTTTAGTTTGTTTAAATCCTTTTATTTTATTATCTTTGTAGTATGAAAAAAATCCTCACAATATTATTACTATTCATTTCTATTATATCTTTTTCTCAAGAGTATTATAGGGATACTCTAATAGAAAGAGCGGTCTTTAATAAGGTTAATGAATACCGTGTTAGTGTTGGTGTACATCCCTTGACCTTTAATGGTACTAACTATAGAGCTATCCAGTGGGGTGAAATTTTAGTAAATAATGACTTAAATACTGGTGGTAGTATCTATCATTGTGGTTGTGCTGCAGGTTCAGAAAATATTGCCAAAACTGATGTGGGTGATGAAAACGAGATTATGATGTCTGTAGATGAAATTGCCGATAAACTACTTCAACTATGGATAAATTCGGAATCCCACAGAAAAGGTATGGAAAATACTAACATGACAAGAGGATTTAACGCGGTTTATGTTTACCAAAGTAATGTGTCGGGTGGAAAATACGCAGTCATATCAGTTTACCAATTTTTAAGAGATAAAGAATACTATATAGAATTAGACTGGGATGAGAATGAAAAAGTCCCTAATAGATTTCTTTAAAAGTGTAACTACAAAGATAAATTTTACGTATATAATAATACCAACCAAATGTTTAACTAATTAAATAAAATTCAATGAAAAACCTAATAACCATATTACTATTGCTACT
>Ga0209756_1000628_pt1 | contig 34439 bp, 53 predicted proteins | sample ETNvirenome_6_85_FD_184071 | JGI IMG/M metagenome (GOLD analysis project Ga0209756, IMG submission 184071) | Marine viral communities from the Pacific Ocean - ETNP_6_85 (SPAdes) (version 3) | ecosystem: Environmental > Aquatic > Marine > Oceanic | place: Pacific Ocean | collected 2013-06-19 | reverse complement strand
CAGCTTTTGCCCTCTTTTCGCATCGCCTTCGCCAACTTCAGTTGCGCGGCATCAATTCTCTTTGACATAAAACCGGCAACCTTTTTGCCATCCCAACCGCAAATGCGCCAGCTGTTTGTTGAACTATACAATGGCAATCACGCCACAACACAACAAAATAAAACAATGCTAAAACACAAAAACGATATTATGCAGCTCAAGCAAACTGAGCTGCGCAGCTATATCAGACAGCTCAACAAGGCAAGCTGCCTCGCAATGCCGAGCGCCGACTGGCGGGCAGTGTTTGCCGACTGGATCAATGGCCAAGTCAAAGGATATAAACTGAGCGACTACCGCGCCGTGGCGATTCAGCGCCGGTTCCCGCTGGAAGGCTGGCAGCTGCCAGCTGTAGGCGGGGCAGCTGCCAGCGCCGACGCGAAGCCGTCCACTGCGCCGGTTGTTACCACTACGCCGGTTGACAGAAAAGCACTTGTTGAATCACTGCTGAACGGCATCGACCGCGACGAGTGTGTTGCGATTTGCAACGAGATAATCGCCGACCGCGTGCCAACTGAGCTGCCCACTGAGAAAATCATTATTCGCGGCGCGAAAACGCGAAAGATCACCGCCCCGACGCACAGCGTTTTCCCGTCACTGCTCCGCAAGTTGGCAGCTGGCGAGGATGTTTACTGCCACGGCCCCGCTGGCACTGGTAAAACTGAGCTTGGCAAACAGCTGGCCGAGGCTTTGGAGTTGAATTTTTATTTCACGTCGAAAATTAGCGCCGAGCACCATTTCCAAGGATTCGTTGATGGCGGCGGCCAGTACCACGAAACACCTTTTTTCAAGGCATTTACTCGTGGCGGACTGTTTCTTTTTGATGAGATGGACGCCAGCAATCCCAACGTGCTAACGCGCTTAAACGGGTCGCTTGCTAACCGTCGGTGCGACTTTCCGCACGGCATTTTTGAAGCTCATAAAGACTTTGTCTGCCTCGGGGCCGGTAACACGGCGCTTGGCGGCGCGTCCCGCGAACACAACGCTCGCCAGCAGCAGGATTCCGCTCTGATCGATCGGTTTTTATTCGTTCCGGTTGGGTACGACGAAAAGCTCGAGCGCAGCATCGCCGGTGTTTACGAGAACGGCTTGGCAGCAGCTGAGCGCGTGCAGGCTGTCCGGCGGGCCGTCGAGCGCCTCAAAATACGCCATACCGTTTCAATGCGCGCCACTGTCAAGCTGGCCAAATTGTTAGCGATTGGGGAAACACAAAAAGAGGCCGAATCTGCCGCGGTTTGGAAGGCGCTAGATTCTGCGACAATTGCAAAAATTGAAGCTGATATTAAATCCAACGCATAAACCACAACAACAAAAGGAAAGGAAAAGAACAATGCTAAATCAATCCGATTTACTTGATCCGAGCGGTTTCGGAAAATTAACACTCAGCCAACCAGAGTGGCCAAGCGTGGCAGAGGCCGTATCGTTCGCGGGCGGCAAACCGTCGGCGGGATGGAAGACCAGCGCCGACAGCGTGTCCAGTCGCAGGGCGGGCGATTACTACGCCAAGTGGACAATGTCTGCCAACTTCGCAGCTGCTGAGCAGCTGGCGCTGACCGGTTGGGATGAGGGTCGCGAAAAGGTCGCGGCTAATTTAACCGACATATTCACCAGCGGCGCAGCTGAGCTAACCAGCGGCGCAGCCTTGGAACATTCAGTAGGCGGCGCTTATCCGGACGTACCGCTCTTTGTGGCAGGCGAAGTGTGCCATATGGTAAACGACGGCGATCAGCTTGGCGAAAAGCCACTGGTCAAGTTTTTGATTAACAGCACGGCAAGCGCACACGTTGATGCGGACGTTATTGCTAACCGTGGCGCAGCTGTCGCGGCGCTGGTCGATCAAATCGAGAGCAGCGGCGCTCGTTGTGAAATTTGGGTGACTTTCGCCACTGCCACGGGCGGCAAGTTTTACGCGCCGATGGTCTGCGCCAAGCGCGCTGAAAATGTACTCGATATTGATACAGTGGCTTTTGCAATGGGGCATCCCTCAATGCTGCGCCGTATCCTTTTTGGGATTGTAGAGAATGATCCGTTCACGGACGGCGCGGGCTATGAGTGCGGCTATGGCAGCGCCGCGACTATACCAGCAGCAGCTATACCGTCCGACGTGATTCACCTTGGGGTTTTGCGGGAGCAAACCAAGTACCGCACGCCCGCAAAGGCGATGGAAGAGGTGCGCCGACTGTACAACGAGCAGGCCGAGCAAAAGGGATCGGAGGTGCAACTGTGAATAACAGACCGCGCACCAAACGCAAACCGGCGCAGCGTAGGCGGGCAGCCCGCCACGTTACCAACCAAAGAGCCGAGCCTACGCGGGCGCAGGAACGGCGAGCGGATAGACTATTAATGCAGTGGGTACAGCTGGCGGATTAGCTGCCAGCCCTCCCCCGCTTTCGGTTGTCTGGCGGCCAGTTGGACAATCGATAGCGCGAGAGCGCAGAAAAAAATGAAACTACATAACGACGACGACAAAACACTGGGCCAGCTGCGCCACGAACTCGGCCAGCTGGAGAAAAAGGCCGCGCACCGCAAACCGCCGAGCATCTTGCACGGTAGGATTGACACGTTGCGCGAGCTGATAGCTGTAAAGCTGGAGCAAAAGCAGTGGGTGCAAATCCACGATCTAAGCGCCGATCCCGTCAAGGTGTACGTTGCCAAGTGCCGAGATGACGCGCACGACAGCACAGACGCGAGCGCCTATGATGAAGCGATCCGGCACGGTAACACGATAACGATGGGAATGGTGATTGCCTGCCCCTACGAATATGCCAGCTAAAAAAATAAAGGCGCGGGCGTTGGTCGGTTGGAATACCGGCCAGCGCGTACACAAACAGAGCAAAGGCGCGGGCGCGTATGCACGCGAGCGCAAAAAGATTAGGCACGACCTAAAAAAGGAGGTTGAAATATTGAACCGAAACCGATGAAGCATTTTATCGTAACACGAGGAACCGCAAGACTCGGGCATCGCGCCGACAGTCTGGAGCAGCTGAAGGACAGACTAGAGCAGCACGCCAAGGATAACCCCAGCGCCACGCCCGTGAGTAATATTTGCGAGGGCAACTTACGGGACGAGTGGCTCCGAGGAAAAAAAACTTTCGCCCAACCTAAAAAAGCGGGGGGCGTTTCTTGAATAGGTAGCAACGGCAACAACGCCAACAACAACAACGCAACGAAATTATGAGTCACTACTACGCAACAATCCCGCAGAGCGGGCGCAAGACCACGCCGACGGCGCGTGGCCATAAGACAACGGGGCTGGCGACGATAGCTGCCAGCTACAAAGGGGCCATCCGTGTCGAGCTTCGGCACGTTGACGGCAAAGACCTATTCACCGTGAACCGCATCCCGTGGCAGGGCGTGGGTGAACGCCAAGTAATCGCGGAGGGCGAGCTATGAAGGTAAATAATTTTGACGAGTTTTTGGAAGCGCGGCAGCTGGGTGAAAGGTGCTTGGTTGATGTTGAGCGAAACACATACAAGCACACAAGCTGCGGGGCTTATTTCATATACACCGGCGAAACGGTTGCGGTTGGGTCAATAGTTGAAGGGGTAGACTATGGCACGGAACACCGTGCGCTATCTTTCCCCTTTAGCATTGATGAATTTTGGGACGCGCTCAAAGAGGTAGAGGATGAAGCTGACGAAATTTGGAAAGCAACCCACGGTTGCGATGAGTGCGGCATAGAAACCGAGCGAGGAAAGGCAATCAACCCCGAGTGCAAAGCCTGCGAGGGCGAGGGGGTGATAATATGAAACTCATCACCCTACTAATCGAGACAGCTGGCGCAGCTGTCATTCTGGCAGCTGGCTTGATGGCCTACTGTTTCGGCGAAGAAATATTGCAGATATTTTTCAACTGATATGACTAACCTAAAAAGACTAATGATGGAGCTTGGCAACGAGCTGGTGATTAACTACGGCGCAGACCCACACACAGACCCGCGTTGCAAGGCAATCCAGAATCTGATGGACGAGCTAAACAAATGGGGCGGGTTTATGGAGGACAGCGACGAGTCTCTACGCGGGGGGCTGGAGCTGGCAGAGGTTGCGGAAAAGCTGGACTTCAAGTGGCCGGTGCTGAACGCCTATTATGCACGCTTCCCCGAACAAAGACCTTGGTGAAGAAAACTTTTTTCAATCGACCTAAAAAAACAACAACAAAAATTTGAAAGGGATAACAACATTATGAATACAGATAAGATGAGGCAGGCAGCTTATGAAACCGCAATCGCAAACGCGGACGAGCTGTTCAGTGACAAGGACAAGACTCCGCTGGCATTGGCAGCGGGGATAGTGGCCAGCCAATTCACCACGCTGTTAGCCACGATGACACATTCAGTGGCGATGACCGCGCTGGCAGCGGCGGCAGAAGCGGAGGGCGAAGACAGCGCGGGCTTCGACAGCTGGAGCCAGCTGTTCAAGGCCAAGTTGAAGGAAGAAGGATCGACGGACGAGCTGCTGGACGCGCTGGGTTTTACCAAGCGTTACATTGATGAGCTGGCGAAGGCAGCGTGCGGTCAGTGTCTAGGCTCGCCAATCGGCGAGGCGACAGAGGAAAAATTTGGGGCCAGTTTTGGTCGCAATTAACAACAACAACGAAAGGAATAAATATGAATATGCAAACACGCATATACGCAGGGGTCACGCTGGACGTGGCCAATCTGACCGACCTCTATGCAGCGATTGCGCTGGTAGACGGGGCGGTTATCGTCCACACCGCTACCGACAAGTTCGGTAATAAGCGGCCACAAAGGCCAGCTGTTCGGCAGCTGGATACGACACCGTCACAGCCGACGGTGAGCAGCGAGACGGTTGTTGATGTTGACCCGAAGCCTCGGGTTGCGCCAGCCTCCTCCTCCAAGCACGCAGTGGCGAAAGCTGACCCTCGGGCAGTGTTCGCCAAGTCTACCACCAACCATAACAAGGAGGTGATAGACGTGACGGCGACACTACGCCGTATGGGGTTATCAGTGGCCGAGCTTGAGTCGATCAAGACCAAGCGCGGCACGCTGGAATACACCGTCAAGCGCAGCTTGATGTTGAATCGCCGGTACGAGCGCAACCGGCGGGCCGGAGCACGCCAAGCCAGCTTGGCGCTAACCAATGGCCGTTCGGAGGTGACTCTATGAGTCACGCCGACGGCAGCAACCAATCGGATGCCCCCGCAAGGGGGTATCTGGTTGATCCTTACAAGGCCGAGGTTCAACCGATTGAAATTCCGATTGATGACTTCAAGGAAATCCAGCGGCAGCTGGGATGCAGCTGCTTCACAACTGGCGGCTACCTCGCCAACGGCGATGTGATATTCGTCGATGACGAGGGGCTGCTAAACGGGCCAACGCATTTCTTCCGCATTAAGAACGTCAACGGCGGGCAACCGTTAGCTGGGCGTGGGGTGGTGCTGGGGAGTGACGGCGAGGGTGGATCAGCTGATGTGAAGACTTCGCTTGAGGAGATCACGTCGCTGGTTCGCTGGGTGTATGCAATGGATAGACGTGGCGAGGTGCTGTTCGATGTAAGCGCGGCAGCTCGCGGGCAAGCAGCTAGAACGGAGATCGTAGTAGTATGATGCAACTAACAACAACAAGCTACAAGCGTAGCGAATACAAGCGCGGATATTTGCGAGTCAACGGCAAGTTTGCCGAGGAGATTGGCAGTTCCAAAAATCACCGACGCTTCTCAGCTGACGTGAACGAGGGAGACAAGGTGGACGCGAGGGGCAGCGAGTTCCTCGGCGGCGACGGTCGCTCTCGATGGAGTGCGCCGCGAGGCCAGTGGGTGCGGCTGACTGTATCCAACGGCCAGCTGTCAGCTACCGACTTCGATGACAACACAATCCCTACCCCTTCGTGGGCAAGACTGGAGGTGCAGTCGTGAGTCCAATAATATCAAGCACTGGAGTGATAAACGGGCGCGGCTCTGGCTATCGTTGGGTGAGCAGCCTAACAGCTGGCGAGCGCGAAGCAGTGAGGCGTGGCGGCGTTGTGCTGGTGCGGGATGACAACCCGCACTGGACAACGGCTGACTACAAGCTGGTCACGTTTTACAAAGGCAAATATCAGCACCGCAACTACTACGGGGAGGTGGAGCGATGAGCAGTGCAATCAACCGCAAGCGCACCGCTGCAATCGCTCTCGGCACACAGCGAGCGCACAAGTTCAGCCGAGTGTCAGCTGCCTTCCTCGATCAGATGGAGGCCGAGCATATCATCAACGTGCAGCGACGTGTGCGCGAGCTGCCGTCCAAGGGAAAGACAATCAAATGAAACAGAAACCGAAACAACGCAAACGCCGACACACGACGGCGACGAAATCGAAGGCGGTTAAAGGGGTTCAGGGTTGGAATGTTAAGCAGTTAGTTATGAAGCGCGAACCTTGGCGCACGCCAAAGGAGTCGCTGGAAAGGAGCAACATATGAAACAGCTGTTTATCCTAGAGTGGGCGGCAGCTGTCGCAATGGTCGCAGCCATCCCGCTGATCGTCGTTGGCAAAGCGATCGGCGACAAGGCGGGGCTGGTCACAGCCAGCTGGTATGGCGAGAAGTATCGGGGCAAGCCGACCGCAAGCGGTTCGCTGTTTGATCCCGACAAACTAACAGCTGCGCACCGCAAGCTGCCATTCGGCACACGGGTTAGGTGCAGACTGGGGCCGCGCTTTGTGGTGGTCACAATCACAGACCGAGGCCCGTTCGTGAAGGGGCGCGAGATTGATTTATCTCGTGCAGCCTTTCGCCAGCTGGCACACACCGATGCGGGGCTGATTCAGATTAAGATGGAGGTGCTGCGATGAAACAACCGATACCTCACCACAGCGGGGGCAGCTATCAGCTGCTCAACAAAGCGTCCAGCTAGATTAGGCTGGTAATGGAAGATTGCCGAGGGGGCTGAAGGTAAGAAGGCGTGTGGTGGTTGCAAACACCAAATCGAGTAACCCTCCATCCTCGTTGAGAGAGCGGGGCGGCATACAAAATAGGAGCTAGAGTAATATGTTAACAAGGGCCAGCTGGGAAACCGGCTGGCCTTTTTTTATTTACTGAGCTACTTTTGCGGCGGGAACAATGCGTCTTGTACTCGTAGTTCCTTTCGTGGCCCCATCGACTTCGGTCGGTGGGGTTTTTTTGTGGCTGTCGTTCAGCCTATGGAACAATCGGCGGATGGAGTAGCCCCGCACGAATGCGACCACGGCGAAGACTGCGCCCATCGATGCACTCTCGTGCAGTTGGACTGCATATCCAAACCAGTGCATCAGCACATACAACAGCGCGAGGTTGATAAAATAACCGGCGACCACGTTGGCCGCACTCTCAGCTGCGTGCTTCACTCCTCGATCAAGTCCCAGCGATTGCGGTACTGCCAGTATTTACCGCCGACTGCAACCTTTATGCCGACGTGTTGCGTGGCAACATCGACAGGCAGGATAAAAAAGTCTTCAACGGGTACGGCGACCAGCACCATAAAGTCGAAGTCGCCTATGTCGTACCGCACCTTGCTGCGTAGGCCGTGGCCGGTGGTAAAGTTGTGAACGGCATTGCGCTGGCCGCTGGCTTTCACTTGTATGCGGTGCAGCTGTTGGTTCTTGGCTGCGATCACATCGAACCGGCTGACGTTGCCGTTAAATATTGGGAGGCACACCGACCAGCCTCGAACAGCCAGCTCCTTGGACACAAGCAGCTCGCCGAGGTTGCCGGTGTTTATCGCCGTACAGTCTGGTCGTTCCAGTTGTCTTTCATCCACTGCCACGTTGATTGTAGTCCGTCCTCCAGTTGGATCGAGTGACGCCAGCCCAGCTGGTTGATCCGACTGGAGTCCATCAGTTTTCTTGGTGCGCCGTCCGGCTTGGACGTGTCGTATGTGGTGGCAATTGTCTTGCCGCTGATCTTCACGACCAGCTCCCACAGCTGGCGAATGGTACACTCCTCGCCGGTTCCCACGTTTAGGAATCCGTTGGTGCAGTCGGTTGCGTTTACATTCTCGATTGCAAACCTAACGGCGTCGGCCAGATTGTCAACGTGCATAAACTCACGCTTGGGTGAGCCGCTACCCCACAGCTCTGCGGTGTCGGTGTCGCTGGCCTCGTAAGCTCGCCGTAGGAACGCAGCTACAGCGTGCGATTCACCTTCCCGAAAGTTATCGAAGGGGCCGTACTGGTTGGGCGGCATCAGCGCAAAGAAATTACAGCCGTGCTGTTGGTGATAGCTGTCGCACAGTTCAATGCCAGCCACCTTGGCGATGGCGTAGGGTTGATTGGTTGGCTCAAACGTGCCAGTAAGCAGCGACTCCTCGGCCATTGGTTGCGGTGCGTTGCGAGGGTAGATGCAGCTGCTCCCCAGTAGAATTAGCTTCTCGATTCCAAACTGGCGTGCGGCTTCGATCCAGTTCAGCTCGATGAGTAGGTTGTCCCGTATGAAGTCCGCTCGCTGAGTGTTGTTGGCGTGTATACCCCCAACCTTGGCGGCGCATAGCACAACCACGTCCGGCTTGGCTCGCTGTATATCACGAACAACATTGTGCAGCGCACGGTAATCGCTGCGCTCATCGGGGAGCACGACTGCGCAGCTGTCATCCAGCTGGAGGCGACGGATCACGGCACGCCCAACCATTCCGTTGTGGCCAGCGACGAATACCTTGCGCCTAGACTGTTCCTTGAGGTTCCTTGGTGGAGAGAATAATTGTTCCATCTAGCTTGATATGTGACACCTTCTTGGTCGTGGTCGGTTTGTCCATTCCAGCTGAGATTTCTCTCGTGGTGTCTTTTTTATCGCAGACGAAGAGGCCGCTGTCGTTCGTTATCTTCGACTTCAACACCACCCCGTCCTTCAAACAGTAGCACAGTAGATAGCTGGGGATACGCAGCGAGCGGCTGATGCTTTGAAGCACCTCCACCTTGGAGGCATCGACAATCAGCTCGCCACCGTAGTCCAGCAACAGCTGGGGCAACGAGAGGTTGCGGCATTTAATTTCATACGCGCTTATCATTTCGTGAGTCACCGAGTCGTAGGTGATACCGTCAATGTTGGCGTACTGGTTGGGCGGCGAACTCCACGCGCACCGATCCTTTGCCCTCACCAGCTGGATGACGTGACCCTCGTACTCTTTAGCCTTTTTCTCTCTGTCTGTCATCGGAGGGAGTCTCTCCAAAAATCCACGAAATCGAGTACGTCTTGCTTGTCAGCGGGGTACAGCTGGATCGCCTCGCCGACTTTCTTGTTCCCGTGTGTCACGGTGGAGTGATCCCGCCTCCACCAGTTGCCTATATCGACGCGCCTATAACCCGCATCGATTGCGAGGTACATACACACCCACCGAGGCCAAGCCAGCGACGGTTTGCGTGATGTGCTTTGCAGCTGATCCATTGGTATTTTCCAATACGCAGAGGCAGCTTGTGCCAGCTGTCGTAAATTGTTTTTCATTTTGTTTTTCACAGCGTGTTGTACTGGCAAGCTGGGCCAAGGATGACCTCGACCACCTCCACCAGTTCTTCGGGTATGTCTTCTTTGTTTATAGCTAGGATGTGAGCCAGCTCTTGGCCGCTGAACTTCAGCTTGACGATGCGTGCGCTGATGTATGCCCCTCCAAGGTCAGCGTCCATATGGGTATCCTCTTTCAAGATGTTCATCGCTTGCTGTAAATCTGGTCTATTTGATAATCCACCATTTTCTCCACGAGCTTGGCAAACTTGACAGTGGGCTGCCACTTCAGCTCCTTCTTTATCTTGGAGGCGTCACCGATCAGCGTGTGCAATTCGTTGGGCCGCTTGAGTCTTTGATCCACCACGACGTAGTCACTCCAGTGTCCGACGTTGGCGTATTTGAATGCTTTGACTAGGAAGTCCTTCACGCTCCAGCTGCGACCAGTTGCCACGACGTAGTCGCTTGGGTTGCCCGACTCGACCATCAGTATGGCAGCGTCCATATAGTCTGGCGCGTACCCCCAGTCCCTCGCTGCGGAGAGGTTGCCCAGCTTCAGCGGGTTGCGCTCCACGTCACGTCGCTTGATGACAAACTCGGCGACTGCCTTGGCAATTTTTTGGGTGACAAACGTCTCACCTCTACGCTCGCTCTCGTGGTTGAAGAGGATGCCGCACGAGATGTCCATACCGTAGGCGTCCCGATACAGCGCAGCGGTATGGTGTGCAGCCGTCTTGGCTATCCCGTAGGGGGAGACGGGAGCCAGTGATGTGCTCTCCTTCAGAGCCTCCCCGTCGCGCAGTTCGTTGCCGAACATCTCCGACGAGCTGGCTTGATAGACAGCTGCCTCCGGCGCGAACAGCCTCACCGCCTCGTACACGTTGACTGCCCCGCCAAACGTGATGCCGTGCGTCGAGTCCGGCACGTCGAACGAGTCGCGCACTTGCGACTGAGCTGCCAGATTGTAGACGCAATTAGGTTGCACCCTCTTGACGATACCCGCCAGCGAGCGGAAGTCGGTGACATCTCCACGGTGCAGCTGGATGCGCTCGTAAATGTGGTCGACTCTGTCGGTGCTGATTGTGCTGGCTCGACGAACCACGCCGTGCACCTCGTACTCCTTGGCCAGCAACTTCTCCGCAAGCCAGCTGCCGTCTTGCCCAGTTATTCCAGTGATTAGTACTTTACTCACAGCTATAAACCTTCTTGGCGATAATTCAGTCTCATCTCGGCTCCCGTTTGAGCAGCTTCAATAATGGCACTCCGCACAGCATCGGGACTGACCTCCCAAGCCGTGGGGATGATGTCTTCGAGCGTTGTTGAGAGAAACAGGAACGACACACACGAATACACGTCCGACGGCTCCATCCACTTTGGCAGCGAGCATCGGGATGGGTGGTTTTTTTGTACGATGCGCTGCATTCTGTCGGGATCGACGGTGTGGTGGCCGTAGATGATTCCACTTTTGTGGGCATCGACGAAGTCGATGGCAGCTTGGACGATGACTGCGCTAACCAACTCGTAAATGGCTGCCTCATCTTTCACAAAAAAAAGACAGCTGGTGTTCACTAAAGGTGCAAACCAACCACGATCAACCACCCTGTCCGGCAACATCCACCGGCTCTATGCCCAGCTGTAAAATTATCTCCTCGTCTCTTTGATCCGCTCCTTCAACTGTTGGTTGAGTTGAGCGTTGTTCCTTGTGCCGATCTCGGCGGCCTCTAGGTCGTTGCGCTTTGCGTTGTGGTCGGCGAGCAGAGCCTTCGCTTTGTTCTTCCACCACTCCCGTCGGCGTGCGTCTTCCTTGATTGCCTCGGCTCTCTCTTGCTCCTCCTTACTCAGCTCCTTACCACCATTGAAGCTCTCCTCCAGCTGCTTGTAGTTGGGTGGGTGTTTCATCTGCCAATAGCTGACACGTTTCCCCTCAAATAATCGACAGGCAAAGTCGATCCACTCTTCCTCCCCGTACTTCTTCATCGATTCCTTCCCGCCAACTCCTTTAGCCATAACTCCACATCTCTCACTCTATACCGAAGAAGCCTCGAGTTGATTCTTATCGGCTTCAATTCTTTGATCTCAGCCACACAGCGGGGGGTGATCCGCAGGAGCTTTGCCACTTCCGCTCTCGTACAATATTTATCATTGCTAATCATTTCCCTGTCCATCTTCTATTAAAAATTCCCCCGAACACCACTAGCGCGGGTCGGGGTTTAGCGGGTAGGTTGCAGCCCAGCATTTGTCCTAAACAGCATAGCGTCTGCCTTTCTAACAGACGGGTTGTGGTTAGTATTAAATGTCCCGCTAAAATCATTGCAACTAGTTCGCCAGCTGTTTCTTTTTCTCGTTCAGCCACGCTTCGTGTTTCGGTTGGTACGCATCCTCGAATCTAATTTTGTTTCGCACGAAAACCAGATCGACCTCGCCTTGTCGACCCGCTCGGTTCTTCCCGATGGCCAGCTTGAGCAGCATATTCGGGCCGTCCATCATCGCGGGGTCGTCGATGTAAAGGAAGGCCACCAAATCACTGTCCTGCTCGATGCTCCCCGATTCTCTCAAATCCGACAGGCGCGGCCTCCTTGCCTCACCCTCGATACCTCGGTTCAGCTGGGCCAACCCGATGACCGGAACCTTCAGCTCCATCGCCATCTGCTTTAGCTCGGCGGTGATGTTGCCAACTTGGACGTGTCGCTGCGCTCGTCGATCCTCGGCAGCTGGCTTAATGAGTTGGATGTAATCGACGACAATCAATTTCACCCCGTTGTCCTTGACCAAGCGGCGAGCGTTGCTGCGAATCTGGGAGACAGTGAGGTTGCCGTTGTCGATGATGTGAATGGGTGCGGCCTTTAGCTTTGGAACCCACTGCGCTGCTTGGCTCATAACGCGAAGGCGGTTGCTTGGCTCTTGCACCCCGCCGTTAATCACATCGCCGATTAGGTTTGTGTCGGACAGCGAACAGAGCATCCGCAGATTCAGCTCGTCTTGCGTCATCTCGTAGCTGAAGAACGCGACCGGCGTGCCTTCCATCACCAGCTTCTCGGCAATGTTGCCAGCCAGCGCAGACTTACCAACGGCTGGACGTGCCGCGATGGTGATGAGCTGGCCACCACGAAGACCCCCGACGATTCGGTCAACAGCTGGGAAGCCGGTGGAGATACCCACCCTGCCCCCTTTGTGTGCCTCCTCCAGCGTGTCAACGATTCGATGGAATGACTCGGCGCGGGTGTCCTCTTTTGTGGAAACCTTTTCGGACAGCGCGAACATTGCCGACTCGGCCTTGGCTACCAGCTCCTCGATGCTCTCGCACGTCGCCGCACTTTGAGCCAGCTCTAGGCCAGTCTCTTGTGCCACCCTCGCCTTGCGTTTCTCGTCGCAGACCTCGGCCCAGTACGGCCAGTTCACCACAGACGGACACGCTGACTCAGCCTCCATCCAGTCGCCGACTGTTGCAGTGTCGCTACCAGCGTGAGCCAGCGTGTCCAGTTTTATGGGTATGCCATTTGCCCCCAGTTCCTCTAGCTTCTTCCACATTTTTCGGCACTGAGTGTCGTGGAAGAAATCGTCGCTCACGCCAGCGGCGTAGATGTCGTCGAATTTGCCTTGAATAGCTGCACCCAGTAGGCCCAGCTCGGCGTTACGGTCGTTCGGTATGGTTGGTATTAGGTTCATTAGAATTAGAATTGTGGCGGTGATGTTCATTCGTATGTCGCGGCGTCCATAGCGTAGCGAGCGTCTTCAGCTGACATCCGCTTCTTGCCGCGACTTGCGACGCACGGGGCAGCTGCCTTGTTCTTCGTCCACCACCGGAACATAGCCTTCCAGTTTTGGAGCGGCTCCCCCTTCGACATCCAACCCCGCTCCGAGTAGGTGTCATAAAATTCATCTACGATTGCCTCCGCTCCCACCGTCACAGCGTGAGCCGCGACCTCTTCCCGTGTCGGAGGTTTTGCTTCGAGGGTTTGAGCCTTCCTTTCCCCCTCTCCACTACTACTACTACTACCTACTAGGTATGGAGTATCGATATCGATACACTTTGTATCGATATCGATACTCTTTGTATCAATATCGATACCCTCAAGTTTAGCCTTTTTTATCGCATTGTTGACACTCCCACGGGTGATGTTCAGCAGCTTTGCAACCTCGGCTCTGGTGTGCAGAGGGTGGTTCATTGCCACAGCGACGGTCATTTTCGTGGACACCGAAAGGCTGGACGCCATCACCTCGTCGGGGATGCTGAGAGTCACTCCACCACCTCCTCGCGTTCGAGCACACTGGCAACCAGATCGCTGCGTCGTATGATGTTGAGGAAATCTTCCCCCGTCAGCGTGACCAGAAACCCGTGGCGTTTCTTTGTGTGAGCCACCACGGGTATTTTGCCAGCTGGAGCATCGACTGAGGCTTGGGTCATAGAAGGCCATATTGATAGCCTCTCGACGTTTTTCACCTCGAAGTGTAGGGAGGGGAGCTGCGGACAGTTTACGTCCGCAGAACCCTCCGGACATTTACCGCTGAATTGTTGCGTGCGGTATGCCGTGTGGAACCCAAAGTCGCGCAATAGATCGCGCCACAAACGCTCCCCTCGCTTGCCCTTTTCTCGCTGCGCCTTACCCATTGTTGTGGATCATCTTGGCGTTGACCGCTGGATTGAACTTGTTGGTCAGCTGCCAGATCGCGCAACTTGCCTTGAACACCTTCCACGCATTGGCTATCTCCGACCGAGTCCACACCTTGGTGATTGGGTAGCACGGTGATTGCGAACACAGCACCACGCTCATCACTTGCTGTATGCGTGGAGGCTTATTGTCCCAGCTGGCATTCTTGTATGCTGCCAACTGCCACCCCCAACTGTCGTAGAAGTTTGGTTTCAGTTCGCCCTTGGCGTTGGTTTTCTTAACATCTTGCGTCTTGTAATCGAGCAGCGTCAGCTTGCCATCAACGATGGCGAGTCCATCCACTTGGCCAGCGTAGCCCAGCTTCTCGTTGACGCAGACAAACTCTGTCCCAACAAACGAAACCTTATGGTCACGAGTCCACTCGATATAATATTTCACAAACGGCTTGACCTCGTCGTAGCTGGAGTCGAGGTAGCCGGTGACGTTAAGCTCGTCGATGGCAGCGTGAAACAGCGACCCAAATGCACGGGCGTCCACCATTTTCTTCTGTGCCAGCTGGAGCATCCTGCCCTCGTACTCGGACACCGCCTCACCCTCACTGATGGGGTTGGCGACACACGCTTTCAGCATTTGATTCTGCTTCCAGCGGTCGAGCGATAGGTTGGCCACAACCTTCGTGATTGTGGTGACACTGGGAAAGAGTCCCAGCGTCCGAGCGTCTGCCTTCGTGGTGTTCCTCTTCCCACTGCCGTCTTTCTTGTCAACAGTGTGAAGGGGGCGACCATCGGGGTAATACCAATGGCCACCACCATCTTGGTTCAGCTCGCGTTGTTGCGGTTGAGCTGAGAGGAACATATCAGAAAGGTGCGACCTCGTTGTAGGTTTGATAATCCTTCGCCACGAACGCCTTGCTCGCATCCTCCAGCGGGGTGCAAACGTCGAGGTTGGCGTAGGTTTTGCCGTTAGACTCGTTGTGCGTGAACATCAGCGTAGCTGCACGCCCGACCACCGCCGCCTCGAAATCCTCCTTCGTGGCGAAATCCTTCGTCGTGTCAACCTCCCAGCCCTTCAGCCGCTTGTGCAGCGATGCACTCTCGTTGGCGATTGACTGCGGCACGTTGTGCCAGTCCCAGTAGACGCAGTTCACCTCGGAGCCGTCCTCTTTGGTGGCCGTCTTGTCCGTTTGAAAAACCAGAATGATCCGGTTTTTTGTGTCACCTTCCACCATTCGTGTGAATGGGTCGCCGGTTTTCTTGTTGTGTGTAACCACTTCGACACACACGCCGTTAGCCAACCCTTTCGGGTGTGGCTCAAATCCCCCTTTGGCGGGGGCTTCCGTTGCAGATAGAAACATAATATTTAGTTTTCCTTTTCTGTTGTTGTTATCGTGTTTTCTGTTTCCGCACTCGCGGATAGAAATTTTCTGAGCATTTCACCGACACCCATTGCCAGCTCTTGCACCGTGCCGTGGTTGTCGAGTGTGTGGTCGTAGTGGCGGTAGCTGTCCATCTCCACCTCGGTGGAATGACCGTCCCTCGTACCCGCCACATCCCTCTCGACACGCACCATCGCGCCGCCCATATCGCGCACCCAGTCTCCTTCGTTGGGGAAGCGCACGTCAGTGATGAACAGCACGTCCACCACTCGGCGCATCACTCGGATTTCCTCGGCCATCTGATTGATCCAATAATCAGCTCCAAAATATTGCCGCCGAAATTCTGTACCCCACCACTGGAGGACGGGACGAAACTGCGACTTGTTTGCCTCGACGAACGTCTCCGGCATACCCGTTGCCGCAGCTACCTCACGCTTGAGGGGGTCGGCGAACGCCACACGCCCCGCTTGACCGTCCACCAGATCACGGGCGATCGAGAAAACGGTGTCCTTACCGGCTCGTTTTTTTCCTGCTAGTCCGAAAATTTTCATTTAGGTATTCCTCGATAATCCGTGTGGCCAATGCCCCTAGCTTGAGGCCGCGCTCGGCACACAAACGCTTGAGCGCAGCGTGGGATTTGCTGCCGATAACCACGGTGCTTGTCTGTTGTTGGTTCATTCTTCTCGGGTGGGCCTCACCTTTGGCAAAAAAAGATTATTGAAGTACAATATCGGGTGGGCCTCACCTTGGGTAAAAAAAATTATTGGGCTGGCGTCGAGGTAATGTTGCCTCGGCATTTGGGACAGTTTTCTGCGTGCTGCCCGTGTCCCAGCTGCTCGTGCCTCAACCCACCGATGACCTCCGCTTGGTAGGCGATGACCTGTCGCAGCTCAACTATACTGCGCGATTCGGCCAGCGGGTTGTTGCTGCCGACGTAGTGGCTGTACATTTTTGTGCAGCAATATGTTAACACGACCGCCAGCAGCACCTTCACGTAGCACAAGCATTTGCTGCCATCATCGTGGTGCTTGCGATCGTTCTCCATTTGCGCCTCCGCAAATCCTAACTCTCCGTTCGTTGCTGTTACTTTAGCCATTTAGAAATAAACCCCTTCTTCTCGTCCTTGTGTAGTTTTGTTAACGCCGATAATAGATCGCCCATCTCAACGCCTTCACGGTCAGCGATAGCCTTCAGCGTCTGGATGTCCTTGGCGAACATCCAAGTTCGCAGTCTGTCCTTGTCTGGGTGTCTCTGGTTAGGCATTGCTGTCGGTCACGGCGAGCAAGGTAGACCCCACCCATAAAACTGTCAACAATTTTTTTGAAAAAAAGTTGAAAAAGATTTTGTGTGGTCTATATTGGTCGCCGCCAGTGGGCGCGTTAGGGGTCTTGCAGAGTTGTTCAAAGGGCCGGAATCGAACCGGCGATAGAGCTTTTGCAGAGCCCTGCCTTACCACTTGGCTACCCCGCCACCCAGCGAACGGCGAGCAAGGAACCATAAGCGGGGGGCAGCGACAACTAAAAACACTATGACCACCACGACACCGACCGCGAACACTGTCACTTGGGACACCCTTATATCCACATTCATACAGACCGGATGTGCTACCACCGTGGAGCGCAAGCTGCGCGAATTAGGCAACAAACGCTGGGATAAACTCAAATCGCTGCCCATCGCAGCGACCAACGGCTGCGACTTCCTTCAGCTGCTCAAGGCCGGTGGCACGAAGACCAAGGTCTACCTCGGCACACTTCAAAACCTTGCCATCGAGATGGGCCTACTCACCCACCCCGTCCTACCCAAGCGGCTCTGGCCAAAACTACCCAAGCGACCGGTCAGAGCGATCACCGAAAGCGAGCATCGCCGGTTGCACTCTAACCTTCGCACCACACGCTGGAAATGTTACCTCGACATCCTCTGGGAAACGGGCGCGGCTCAGTCCGATGCGGCCAGCTTTCGCATCGAGGAGCTGGCCAGCGGGGTGATTACCTATCACCGATGTAAGACTGGGGTACGGGCAGCCCAAGCGATCAGCCCAGAATTGCAGCGGGTGCTGCTAGGCGTGGCAGCTGGGAGGTCGCACGGGTTGTATCTACCCGCCATCCACGCTCTGGGCCAGAAGGAGCGAGCCAACATCTTTCGGCGAAAATGCCTCACCCTTGGGATCAGCGGCATCACGCTGCACAGCTACCGCTACGCTTGGGCCGAGAGGGCGTTCTTACTGGGGATGCCGGAGCGGCTGGCAATGGTGGCTCTGGGGCATAACTCAGCTGCGATCCACCGAGTGTATGCCAAGAATGCGAAGGTGGTTTGCCCCAGTCTGGCAGGGTTTGGACGCGAGGGCCTCACAAGCTAAATTTAGGCAAATGGATAACCCCACAAAAATGGGAGGTTTTTGCATAGGTGGTTATGGGTACAAATAAACAACAACTCATCAAGCGTTCACCAGAATGTCACGCGATCTTCCAAGAGGAACAACGGTCTAGTGAGGAATATGATGATTGGTCGCCAATCTGGCCGCACTTGTCAGACACTCCAGAGCAAGTCAAAGAGCGGATGGACGGTGATAAGTGGAGGCAGAAGGGCTATTGGGACGGGTTCTGGGGAGGAAGCAAGAAGGAGCGTTGGTGGGAATGAGGGCGGGCGCGAGGGACTCGCCAAAGAGTGAGGACTCGCCCCGCCCTACTGCCGCTCGATCACGGCCTCCAGCCGGTTGATCGTCTTGAGGGCGTCCCGCACGAAGACCACCGAGTTGGTGGAGGCGCGAACCGCATCCGTGAATCCTTGCGGGTGGCGTTCAATCAGCCTCTCCGCGTTCTTCAGCTCGACCGTTGTCGTGCAGCTGGCTGCCATCATCAGCAAGAGCAGCAGCAATAGCGTCCTCAACCGCGTCATCCTTTTTCTTTTGCCTCGTGTTGGCCGTGCTGTCCTTGGCAATCTTCAGCAGCCGAACAGCCAGCTTCTTCAGATCGCCCCAGCCACCCAGCAACCCCAGCAGCTTAATCAGCCAGCCCACACTTACTCGCCTTGGCCCTTGTAGCTGTAGCTGTAGCTCTCAGCTGGAGCTGCCGAGCCACCACCACTGCCCGTGTCCGTCTTCACACCTTTGCGAAGAAACACCGCCAGCAGAGCCGTCACCACAATGTTCAGCAACGCCCCCATCTCCATATCACCAGATAGGTACGCTCCCACAGCCGCGAGTATCCCGCCAGCTGCCGTCATATAGGTCTTTTTTCCCGTCAACATAATAAAATTATTTCCCCCCCTTGCCGCCGGTCTTGTCCAGCTGCTCCTTAATCTTTAGCACAATGTAGAACAAGCTGGCCAACGATATTGTGATCTGTAGTGCCAGCTCGATCTCGACCAGCCAGTTCCCCAGCCCCGTCGCCGAGGCCAGCCCCACCTTTAATGTGTCTAATGTCAGAATCTCCCTCATACAAAACCCCCTTCAAGCCAGCTGCGAAGCTGGCCAGAATGCCCCTGCCCAAACTCTCTAGGACGTTTGTCACTCGCGTTGACAATCGGCATACCGCCTATTCAGCGGATGCTTCTGGTTCCACCGCAACAACCGTCTCGTCTTTCTCAAGACCAAGCTGTTGGAGGGCGAGTGCCGCAATGTAGTCGGCGTCGCTGCCAGCCGCATCGGGTGTCCAGTTGCGCCAAGCATCGCCGTCCACGCGCAGCAGCGTCGAGACGAGCGGCGAGTTGCCCCATATCTCATTGCCTTCTGCGTCGGTGTATTTACCCCAGCCAACCACGTTGAACTGCATATTGAACTCTGCCGCGCTGTTTAAGCTGATGGCTACTTTCGAGACATTAAGCCCCGCCTCTGGTTTCGGTATTGTGTTTACCTCTATCATTCTACTGTGTCTTTCCAAGCTACTTTTTCTACTACGCTTTCGGCTCGCGTGACTACCGTCTCCGTCTTCTCGGCTACCGCTTCAACGGCGGGGCTAACCTCGTAAGATTCCATCACCGGCACAGCGTGTTCGCCAATTTCCTCACCGGCTTCGTTGTATAATTTATGCTTAGTCACTTGCGGAGTGCTGACCGTCTTGGTGACTGTCTCGGTCGTTGTCTTTTCAACAAACTTGCCGTCAACCTCGACGATTTCAGTTGTCGAAACTTCCTCATCAACTTCGCTTTCAACAACCACTTGCCGCTCGCCCATCACCGCATCAACTGCGGGTTGCGCTGGCGTTACGGTTGTCTTGGTGATTTCAGCGTTCTTGCAACCGGCGGCAATCCACGCATCCCAATCCTCCAAGCCGCTATTGTAGCAGTCGGCACTTGGATACATATTGCGAAGCAGTTCGCGCTGGTAGAAATCTTCTTTGCCGTCAACGAACGCTTGCAAGTCATCGCCTTCCAAGTCTGCCGGTGCAACGTGGTTGAAATTGCACTTATCACCGTCTGCCTCGACTTGAACGGAAACCCACTTCTGCGTCTCGTCGAGTGGTGTTGTTGAATTTAATGTAATTGCCATTTTAAAACCTTATCGAAGTTCGACTGCATTCAGCAGAACAGTAACAGCCGTCCAAGTGTTGTTCCGGTCTAGATAAATATCCCCGTTTGAATCGCAGTTTACCCATCCAGAGTTCCTCAAACGGTTTGTGGTGTCCCAACCTGTTCCCCACGTTGTTCGTTGTCCATCTTCTGGGCCGAACCCAAAGTAGGAATCTGCCGTTCCGGCAATTCCATAATAAGTCAAATGAACTGCTTTTGCGCCTTTGGGAACGCGCCCATTAGTCTCAACCTCCAAGTTCCACGATGCGTCTGACGATACGGTTACAGAGTTATAATTCGGCAAAGCCGTTGTTGCGTTACCCTCACACCAAACAATCTCCCCGCTCGGTCGCGAATAATTCCCCGAGCCGATTGCGGAGCCGAATACAAGCATCGGTTGGGAAACGTGATGAACACTTCCCGAATCGGACACTACATAACAAGCAAACCAAGTCATTCCAGTTGTCATTACTGCCGCTGTGGTTGCCGTAACCTCCACCCAAGTCCAATCCGAGGAGCTTGTTTTGGTCGAGTTGGCTGTCCCCGCGCTTGACTGCACCGACAACCACGCCTCGTTAGACCCGTCCGCTTTAATCCACGCACCAAGCGTCACCGTTCGATTTTTGAACTTGGCCAGAATTTCCGGTTTACTGCCAAGTGAACTGCCGCCTTGCGCCGGCCAAGCAACGTCCCACGCCTCGCCAGCGGTATTGTCGATTTTCAGCGAATATAAACTGCCGTCTTTCGTGGTGGTTTGGTCGCGAAATAAGTCAATACCTCCGGCTTTACGCCACCCATCCATCGCCAGCGTATCAGTGTCCTCCACGCACCCCGGCGTGACTTCTGTGAATGTAACATCATCAATTTTTAGTGTGGTTGTGCCAGACGCGCGAATTTGAAAACTTGTGAACGCAGCCAACGCCTCAACAGTGAATGTGTATGTGCCATCTGCGGTAATGCTGATGTCGGGTGAAAAATAACTAGGATTATAGAGGGATATGCCGCCAGCAGAAAAATCGGACACAGTTACGGTAAATTTATACAGCTTGCCAACTACCGTGGTTGGGATTGTCTGAAGAATAGCGTAACCCGAAGTGGCACTGGTTGCTACACCTTTGCCTCCCGTAATAGTCCAGCCAGCGTTTTTAGTCCATCCAGTGTCGGATGCGAAAGTTCCGTTAGTAACTAAATCACTCCCAACATCCTCCAGCGTCGAGTTGCTCCACACATCGAAGCCGGAGTTGGTCAGCAAGTTCTGCTTGTCCGTGAACCGAATGTTGCTCAACTCAACCGTGCCGGTTGCTGCGTGGCGCGTGGCCCAAGCGTTCCAGCCGTCAGCAGCAGCATTCAGCACGTTAAGATTTGCGCGGTGGCGAATGTCGCCAACAATTTCAGCTTCGGCTTCAAACGCTGCGAGGCCCGTGCTGTAGATGGTGAGCGCGAGTGCTGGGTTAGCACTCGCCGCTTTGGTAAAGAACCGCATCTGTGACGCAGACGCATCCTCCACCGAGGCCACGAAATCAGCGTTCCGCAAGTACGGTGGTCCGCCCACGGCGTAATTCTGGTTAATGATTAAACCGCTGCCGTCTGCTGTTGAATATGTTTTTACCGTCGCCGTCCCGTCGGTAGACGTAACTTTTAATTGGTTTGTGGCAGCGGCACTTGTCGTTATGGAGACTGCGCCAGCCGAGTCGATGGTGAGCGCGTCTGTCCAAGTCCCCGTTGTATTTATATCACCATCTGCCGTCCCGCTGGCCGCGACAGAAAATGTATGAGCCCCCGCGCCTTGTGCATACTTTGTTGCCGCAGCGGAGGTGGCATACTTCCATCCCGAATTGTAATAGTAGTTGCTACCGCTGTATAAATATTCGCCCGATGACACAATATGCGCGGCGTTGCCCAATTGCAGCGCAACTCCCGTCCCACTCCAGTTGGCATTTGGCGTCACGCCCACGCCCACGTTGCCATCCGAGTCGATGGTGAGGCGAGCGTTGCCGCCGCCAGTTCCCAACCGCATAGCTCTGGTGCTGTGGTTGTAGTCGATGAACCCATCGTATTGGTCAGTGCCGGTTGTTCCATCAGCAAAATAGATTGAACCTCTGTGCGCTGTGCCGGTAGCAATAGTTAAACCGGCGTGGGCAGCCCCGCAGACCACAAGATTGTCCGCATCTGCTTCGTAGTCTGCCGCTGACGCCCCAATCCCCACGTTGCCATCCGAGTCGATGGTGAGGCGACCAGTACCAGCGGTTGCGAAACCCATTGCTTCAGTGTTCTGGTCGTACGAAATCTCACCGTGGTCTAATCCCGTATCACCAGACTGCGCAAAAACAAGTCTCCCATCGGATGCCGCGCCGGTTGCAATGGTAATGCCACCGTCTCCAGCTTCGTGAATTACTAGTCGTTCTGCACGGGAATCGTAAGTTCCCGGCGTGGCGGTTCCAACCCCCACGTTCCCACTCACCAACAACTCACCATCAGCCGGTGTCGCCGCAGTCGTTCCAATGCGAGCCGCCGTGGCATTCACTTGGACAAGAGGCGTGACTTGCGAAATTCCAGTTGGGTTCGTCCCGTCATTGGAAGCTTCGCCGTCCGCTGCACCAGCGCGGTCTTGCACCATAAACGAAATTTCTGGATTGCTAAACGCTAGGTCGTAGTCAGCCACGCAGCCAGCGGCGACTAGTGTCACATTATCCAGAGTGCCAGCCCAATTGCCGTTGGCTGTGAAATAAATGTATCCATCCGGAGTGCCGGTGGTGACAAATTCGCCGGTTGCGGTGTTGGTTCCAGTTTCCGCGCCGGTTGCGATGTCAACGTAACTGCTGCCGTTGTGATATTGCACCCCCAGCGAGGTTCCAGACGTTCGGGTATAGTCGAACGAATAACGATACCGCTTACCGCCCGTCGATGAAATCACCCCGCTCTGGTAAAGAGAATTTGACGCAGAACCGTCAGCAGTTGCAACGCCCGAACCAATCGACCAAGCTGAATTTTTAGTCCAACCAGTATCGCTTGCGAATGTTCCATTCGTCACCTTCTCGGTCTGACTCCCATACTGGTCGGCAAACGGCACGGTCGCATTCTCGTAGGCATCCGTGACCTCCGGTTGGGAAAGCGTCTTGTTCCAGAATCGGCAGCGGTAGATTGTGCCGTTGAAGAAACTGCCAAACCCATCGTTGGATGCCCCAATCCTCGCATCAGCAGCCAAGTCAATCGTCGGAGAAGTTGGGAGCGTTGCCGTCCCAATTTCATTGCCGTTGTCATACAAAACAATCGCCGTGTCATCGACAGTCAGCACGAGATGATGCACTTTTAAGTCGGTCAACGGGTTAATTCCAAAACTGGCCCACGATGACGTATGCGCCCCAAGATTGTTGGAAGTGCCACTCGTTGAACTGCCAAATATAAAACGGCCCGAACTACCAAAATCTGTTAAATAAACATTGCTTGTCGAAGACCACTCATCCGCTTGCAGTATGTACTCGAAACTGAACTTCGTTCCAAGCTCAACAACCGGCGCACTCCCCGAACCGGGAATGTCGATGTTTCCAGCCGCACCGTCGAAGTGCAGACCTTGGCCATCGCTGGCGTTTACTAGCTGGGTGACGATTTCACCCTCGGTGACAGTTTGGTCAACGTGAATCGTTGCCCCGTTTAATCCAGAACCTCCTAGTGTAGCTCCCATATCAGTCTCTCCTTATTCAAACTCAACCAAAGTGAATCCGTTTGTGGCTGGGTCGATTGAAACCACACCCGTATAGCCGGTGACGTTCAATGTCGCACCCATCCCCACCACCCCGCCGCCTCCGGCGACTTCAAAGTGGTAGTCGGTCGAGCTGGCTCCGCTGCCCAGCTTGACGTACAACGCCGTCGCTGTGGTGTTCTGCATCACCAGACTCTTGCGGGCCGTGTTGGCTCCGATAGAGGCTGTGTTTGATTTCAACCCGCTGGCTGCACCAACGGACTGCGCTGTTCCACCCAAGTTCTTGAGCGAGCCAAGTATCTTGTTTTGAACGCGGAGAGGGGAGTCTTGGACGGAGTTGGAAACTCCATCAGAATAAATAGTTGGATTGTTCATAAGTGTTTTCTACTGCTTCGACTTACTAAATTAAAAAAAACCGGCGACCCGCCCGTCATTGAACGGGCCGCCAGCTGTTGGACAGTTTTTAGCTACTGCAAGCTGTCACATCTGTAATGCTTACGGAGCCGCTAGTGCCGCACGCACGCTTAAAGATGATCGTGATCCCGTGGCTAGGGAACTCTGGACGCGCAGCGTGTTTAAACTCTGCGTAGTGACGGCCCAGCTTATCCAGCGGGTCTTCACAGTCAGCGTTGGCAGCCATAATCTTGCTTCCACCAGTGACCCATTTCCACTCACCCATATAGGAGGTGGGGTTCCAGCTGACACCACCAGCTGAGTTCACCGGCGGGACAATCTCCGAGGTGTACACAGACGGGTTCAGTATGACAGCTGCCTCGTAAGGAGCTGTGTTCCAAGACGGATTAATAACCGCCTTCTTGCCCTTCGTGGCCGATGACATCGTGTATTGGTTAACACGAACGTACTTCGAGCCATCGTGGGTAAACCGCGCTGGGCGAAGGTTCGGGACGTGCCGGAAGTTCTTGATAGACCTCGTAGCACCCATCCGACTCATCAGCTCCGATGCCGCACCCTTACCGGATTCAGCGTTACGGAAGTCTTCCCGCAGCTCGCTGTTGTTCAGCGCAATCTGCTGGCTGGCTTCCAGCCCGATCAGAATCGGGAACACGGGGCCGTCTGCGCCATAGCTAATCCAGCCATTGCTGTCTGGGTTAGTGGCTCCACGATCAATCAAGTCAACCGCCACTTGGTCAAGCAGCTGTTGCGTGATGGTCGAGGTGGATACCGTCAAGGCAACATCCTCAATCAGCCCCTCGGTGTCCACGATTGACAAGCCGTTGCCAGCGGAGAGCTTCGACGCGAACTTCATATAGAGAGCCTCGTATCGTTTTTCCCAGCTGCGCTGCGCCCGCTTGGTCATTTCCTCCACATAGGCGCGAAGGAAAGTGTCCACGTTATGATCGTAAATCAGATCATCCTTACAGAGAACCGGCCCGCGAAGGGCAAATTCCTCTGGGTTATAAGTGCGGCTGGTATAGCCCACTTCCACGTCGGTGTAGGTACTTGCACAAGAACCAGATGGACCGCCGTCGCCGCCGCCAACTACCTCTGTATTGGTAATTGCCGTCCACGTTTCCGTGTCATCCGTTGGTTCGCTATTTTCGATAGCGAACGTAGTCTTGGTGGTTCCCACACCCGTTTCAAAAGTTCCGCGAGGAATAGCATTAAGCCACACGGAACGATAAGAAGCATTGCGATAAACCTCATCAGCGAGATTCTGTGTGGCAATCGCAAACGCATCGAATACATTACTACAAGCCATAATAAATCCTTTCCATTGAAGGTTAAATTATTCTGACACGCCACCCCACTCCCACTCGGAAGCAAGCGGATATGTCTGTCTAGCTCGGTCGGCCAATCCCGATATGGCCAGTGCGATTGCCAATCGCTGTAGGGCGAAACTGTGAGTCTGTTTTATGCGCCCAACTCAAAGCGCAGTCTTGTTCTGCTAAACCATTCGCGGTTCGTCAAACGGTTTGTGAAAAAAAATGACGGCTACCAGCTTACCCGTGGGGGCAACTGGCTGGGGTGCAACTAACGATGATGATCGAGGTGTGACCAGAGACAACACCACCGCCCACGGCCCCATACAGCCGTCAATGTGAATTATTGTGCGCCTCTGATCCCCAGATCGCGCAGCTCTCCCATCACCTTGTCGCTGAAGGAACTGTTCGGGACTGGCTTCGGTCTGCCATCCGCTCCCGTGCTGACGGCGTCCGGCTCGGCCCCTTTCAGTTGGTTGACTTCGGTCTGCAACCGGCGGTTGTGTTCCACCAGCCCAGCATTCTGCTCCACCAACGCGCCACCACTGGCAGCCCAGAGGGCAGCTGTGGCCGCATCCTCGAAGCTGTTCTGCTCCATAAGGATTCGCTTGGCGAGGTTGACCCGCTCCCTTACGCCCGTGTTCCACTCCTCATCACCCTCGCGCAGCTGGTAGATGGGGATGTTGTCTTGGGCCTCCTTGAGCGTCGAGTTGAACGACCGCTCCAGTGCGGTGTTCCGCTCGGCAGCCTTGGCCTCGCCCGTGGCAGCCTCGTCAGCCAAGAGCTTGTCGTAGCTCTCCTTGCTGCTATCCAGCTGCTTGTCCCGATCAAACGCAATCTCGTCGATACGGTTGACCACGCTCTGCAAGTAGGCTTGGCGTGAGGTTGGCAGCTCGCCGGTCAGCTCGTCCAGCGCATTGGAGCGTGCCTCGCCCACCGGCATCCGCAGAATCTTGGCCAGCTGGGCGCGATCCTCCTCGCCCACATAGGCTTGCGCCCGCTCGATCTGGCCGTTGATTGGCTCCACAAACTGCTCCCGAAACTTCGGGTGACGTTCGAGGTTCGAGAGGCTTAACACCCCGCTCAACTCCTCGTACTCAGCCTTGAGCCGGTCGTAATCCTCTGCGGGAGAGGCGGAGGATTCCAGTTCAGAAACCTTGGCCACCAGCTCGTCAATGCGACCCTTGGCCTCGTCCCTCTCCTGCTTAATCAGCTTGAAGTCCTTCGCGCTTCTGGACTCCTTGGCCTCTTCAGCTGGAGCGGGTGCTGTTTCTGTTGGTGTCTCCACCGCGTCCGCAGCTGGTTCTCCAGCTGGGGCGGGTGCGGGGTCATCTGACATTGCCGCCTTAAAGGCGTCTGCCATACTTCCGATATGCTTGTTTGTCTCCGGCAACAAGCCTGTCTTGCCTTGAATAGCCGCCGGATTGGCTTCGACTACTGTTTCTTCACTCATTGTTCTGTGGGCTAAATGTCGCTTCCGGCTCTTGTGGCATCTCTGGAGCAGCTTGCCCCATCGCTCTTATCACCTTCAGCGCAAATTCGTATCCTTTCTGCATCCCGTGGGCGTAGGCGTAATCGGTTGCCGTCGATCCGAACGGCAGCGGCACGCGCACCAGTGGCATCTCTTCTGCCATCACCCCCATCATTTCCTTAAACGTCTCCCCCGCCATCAATGCCTTTGCTTGGCCGACTGCGGAGGTTGTGCTTGTCCATTCTGTTAGTGTCATATTGGTAAATCTTAAATACCCCAAGTCTTCTTGGCTAAATCCAGCAACGCCAAGTCTTTCTCAAATGTTCCGTTGTCTGCCTTTGCGTCGGGATGCCAGCACGCGGTTCCCAGATGGAGGCACTTGATTTCATCCACCGCAGTATGCCCCTCCTTACCCGCCAAGGTGGGGTGAGAGTCACCTCCCAATACGCCGTCCTCTACCTTTTCGTATTTGAGGAAAACATCGTTAAAACAATGCACGCCGCAAGTGTCAAAATGCCACCCAAGCCAAGTGTCGCGCTCGCTCGTTGGAGGCTGTGTTCGCTTGCCATCCGTAAGCCTCTCAACTGCGAGGTTAATAATTTCCATCACCATAGGATCACCCGCTGATGAAGCGAAGAGGCCGTTCAGAAAAAGAGGGCGACCGTCGTATTTGAACAACACCCTCGCTCTGTCGGTTGGAAGGTAATCGCCCAACGGCTTGACGGGATAAAGGTCACAATCTGCGAACAGCCCGCCGAGTTGGTAAATAAGGCACGCCCTTCTGATGTTGTTTCTCGCCCCAAAGTGAAACCGACCAAAGGCATCAAACCTCTCACCCAGCACTTCCTTGACGATAAGGTCGCCTTCGTCGTTGCTGAAGAACCGATAGTTCCAGTCTGGGTTCATCCACTTCCACCTCTCAAGGCACACTCGCTCATACGGCCTTAAAGCCTCGTAGGAGCGGTGAGTTTGTATGATGTTTTTTTCTATCACGGTTTCAGCTGATGGGCCTCGATGTTTTCATACACGCCACACGATCCGTCTGGCTGGTTGCGTGGTGGCTAAAGTGAACCAGCGGCGCATCCTCCCAGTTCGGCACGCCGTACTGCTTGCACAAGGGAACAACTTGGTAGGCGAACCGGTGGTACATTTTCTGGAGAGCAATCATATCGCTGGTGTGGGGCCGACCTTTCTCTTCGCCCAGCACGCCTTGAACATCACAAGTGGCGAAGCATAGGCACATATCGTAAAAGCCAGCTGCATCACCACCGACCACAGAAGGGGTGACACCCTTTGTGTCGTAAGTCTGTTCGTACACAGCGAGCCGAGTGTGAGGGGGGCGTGCGCTGAAGCTGTAATTAACAACGTCGTAATCCGACATAAACCCTCCCCCTCGGTGCGCCACCGCCAGCCATCGGTGATAGCAAGCCATCTCGTAATCTTGCGAGTTGGTTGTGGGAAGCCGCTGTACTGCCGCATTGTACTCCTCAAAGAAAGGGTGAGCCTCGGCGTCATCAATACCCAGCACCACTGCCTCCCACCCTTGCGTGGCCCAACTGCTGCGCCAGTGGTGAATCATCGCGGTCTGCGAAGCCTCCTCCTTCTCAGTGCCAATCGGCACATAGTAAGTATAAACTGGGTGCTTCACCTTACGGCTTTTCTCCTCTTCTTGGCCTTAAAAGGTTTATGTTCGGTGGCGGCAGACACTCTCTCTCGGAGGCGGTGAACCAGCGAGCAGTCCTTGTTTCTGTGGAACAGTGCCGCACTAAAGTCCACGACATCGTCCACCACTTTCTGGTCTGGAAAGCTGGGAACAATCCCGCCGGATGTGACCACCTTGTTCCATCCGTCGATCTCCCAGACGTTGGTAATCAGCTCGCTATGGCGTGCGTTCTGCACACACCCATCCGCACCAGCCACGTCCCACGCCAACCCTTCCGGCGGGATCATCATCGCCGTGGAGTAGATGTGTAGGTCAGCGGGATAAACCGCCACCCCGTTAAGGTGCATCGAGTTAGGCTTGAATGCGCCGTGAACAACGTGGCCCATAAACGGCTTGCCGCATCCTTGATACGCATCCCATATGTCGTGCGCCCACCGCTTGCGGATCGGGACGGCATCGGGTTCCCAGAAGAGGAACGGTTCCTTGAGGTTCTCGATCACCTCCCACGCCACCTTCTGAAAGGCGTAGTTCTGCGGGTTGGGCCAGCTGGGGTTGCCCATCCATTCGGGGTAGCACATATCAATCACGCCCTCGAAGGCGTGTTCAGCTACCTCTTTTATCTCGGACAGTTCCTTTTCGGGAACGTCGGTGTCATAGGCTAACAGTGCCTTGAACGGCAGCTTGCCATCCAACTCGTGCGCCCAAGTGATATTTTGCCAAGCGGATTTACAGTCCTTTATGCAAAAAGGAATAACTAATATCATTTGTCTCTGGTTTTGTTGTGGTCACTATATTGCAGCCGCCGCCTTCGCGTCAGCTAAAGCCATTTCTTGTTTTAGTTTGATGTCGCTGCGCTGTATTTCCGCTTGTAGGGCGGCGTCTTTCCTTGCCTCGTCCCTCTCCATCACAGCTGCCTTGATCTGCTCGTCAGCTGACGGCCCCGCCTCGGCTTGCATCTGGGCCTCCTGCTGTTGCTGCATCTCTTGGGCAACTTGGTTGGCCACCTCGTTAGCGAAACCAGCCAGCTCACCGAGCTGGTCGGAGAGCATCTTCACTTCTTGCTTGCGGTTCTCGTCAGCTGACAGCTGGCCGATATGTTCCTCGATGTGAGGAATCAGTATCCCGAAAAAGTCGGCAGCGGCAGCGGCGTTGCCTCCTTGCTGGATGGCTTGAGCCACTTCGCTTCCCTTGGCCAAGTGAGTCTGTGAGTGCAGAAGGTGGTTCTGTGAGTCGGTAATAATAACGGGGTTGCCGGTCTGCATCACGGCATTCTCGATGTTGGCCTCGGCCATCTGATCCTTGGCGTAAACATCTTGCTCCGGCTCCACCACATAGCGGCCCACTTGCTGTTGCCCAGCCAGCGCAGCGACGTAGTCACGCAGTAGCGCGTTGCGGCCCGACTCCGGCAGCTGGCCGCTGATTTGCATAAGGCCGTTAATCGTTTGCAGACGGAGAAAAGCAGAACCTTGACCGTAGTTGCGGGAGGCTTGGACGTAGTCCACGTCGTTCAGTGCCTCGGCGGGAACGCCTCTGTCGCGCACCCTCTTCTGGAACTCGACGGCTTCCTTGTCGGTAACACTCTTGTCCGAGGCACGCCGGTATCTCTCCTCAAAGAACCGATCCAGCTGTTGGTAGTAGCGTGCGATCTGGGTCTTGCCCAGAACGCTGGCTTGCTGCACGTTGGCTTGAACCTCGGTGGCTGTCTTCGGGTTGCCCCCCGCCTTGTCCAGTCGTTGCCGGTACTGCGACAGGTTGGACTGCATCACGTTCTCCAGCTCACGATCCACCGCCATCGGTGCGTCAGCTATCCCGCTAAACTGTCGCTGAACAATTTTGTAACCACTCGGAAGAATCGAGTACGGCCCCATCTGGACAACGCTGGCTTTCTGCATCGCCTCCGGCGTTTCAGCTTGCAGCTGCATCGAGCTGGCCGTGGCGGCTACGTCAACCATATGACACTTCTGGCGGTTCTTCAGCTCGATCACGGGGTACATCTTGACGCCAAGACCCTTGACGCTGTGATGCTGTCCATCCCCCTTGTCGTAGTACATCGGGTGCAGTATCTCCTCCCAGCTGTCGTACTTGCCGACGTACTTGTATAAAAATTCTTGCCCGTCCTCCTTGACGATGTAGCAGCTGATCTTGCCCTCTGCCTCATCCCCTTGCGGGTACTCTCGCACATAAACGTGGGCCGCGTTGATTAGGCTGCATTGCGCTGAATAGTGGAGATCGTTGTTTCGGATGCGCTGCTGATGCCATTCCCAGTTGTCGTGCCTTCGGTAGCTCTCCGGCCCAGAAGCGATGATCGAATTACGGGTCGCCTCAACGTCCCAGCCCACTTTGGCCGCTGCTTGCGGGTCACGAATGTAGCCATAAAGCTCGTGCGCTTGGTAGCGTCTGCGCACCACAGCCACCTCCCAGTCGGAGGGATTACTGCGCGTCCCTTCCGGCAACAGCAAGTCGCCCGCCTTCAAGGCTCTGGCTCTCCAGCTGGTCGGGCTTTCAAAGGTCAGCGGGCCGGAGCCAAACAGCACCATCTCGTGCTGGGACAGCTGCATCGTGTAGTCAAACTCCCTATCCTTTTTTTGTAACCGATCAAATTCCTCAGTGATTATGCGGGAATAATGGACACGCTCGGCGTCGTTGCCGGTGTTGGTTTTGACCGTGGCGTAGGTGGGTGTTTCGGAGAAGATGTCGTAGAAAGCGGTCAATGCCACCGAGAAGAAAGCCTCGGCCTCCCTAAAGTTGACGTTGGTTCGGTAGGCTTGCCCCGTGCGCTTGAGCTGGCTGGCACTGTACGGCGGGTTGCCGTCGATCAGCCCCTTGACCTTCGACCGGACACGGTTGCGCTCCTCGTCGGATCGGGTCAGCATCTTCACCAAATCGACCACAGCTTCGGGTGAAGAGAGTCTGGCTTTGGGTGGTGTACCCGCCTCGTCGATGTTGTCGAGCGGCAGGGAATTGTTGTTAATCATAGCTTCCTCTTCCAGCAATGGTCGGGTAACGCACTATTCTCATCATCTGAAATTGTTGTTTGCAGTGCTTCGAGCGGCATCCAGATTTGCGCCGCATTAAAGCACCCGCAATGTTTGCACGACTTGAGCAGTTTGTCATACGGAGTTTTCCTGCTGCCCGCGATAAACTCGACCGCCTTCCTCACAAGACCACCCGTGCAGCCGGTGCAGCCTTGTGGCTCGATGTTGTCTTGGCACATCGCACAGATCGCTGCCCGCTGGTCTGCCTCGGCTTGAACCTCCACCCGTTTGCCGCCAGCTGCGACCAGTGTGCGGGTGAATCGCAGCGCAAGCTCAATCGTCAGCGCACGGTTGGGCGGCGGCTTCGGGATGTACTCCGTGCATAGCTCCTTGCGGTTCTCGCAGACTTGCGCCTCGACGATGTCGGCGATGTTGAAGGGAACGGGAAGATTGTTGGCTCGGCGATGGGCGGCAACCCGTGTCACCAGCTGGTGAAAGCTGTCAGCTGACTCGGTGTGGCCTGTTTCTTCTTGCGTGTACTGATAGCCGCCACTCGGAACAATGCTTGTCTCCACCAGTCTTTTCATACCCCAGCAAATGTGTCGTGATAGACACTGTCGTACTCCCTAACCATCTTATCCCAGCTCGTCAAACCGCGTGACGAGGCAATTGCGGTGGCGTAACCGCCCAGTCGACGGGCCATTTCCACCACCAGAGTGATGGCGTCGGCGAAGTCTGGGGATTTGCCGGTGCGTGATTTCATCTCAACCTTGCGCTCGATGATGGTCATTCTCTTCTCGTCATCGAACATCCGTCCACAAAACTCAATCACCGCATCGTGCTGCATTCCTCGCAGCTGCTCGTTAATCACCCACTGCCTCACGCTGAACCACAACTCGGTCACTTTGTTGGCGTACACCTCGCAGCTCTTGCGGTGATCCTCTGGCGAGACGGGGCGATCACTTGCCTTCCCGCCAAACTCCACCCGCTGGATGGACGGACTCCACGTTTTAGCGAGGATGTCGCAGAGGCCACCACCCTCACCTGTGGCGTCCACCGCCAAGTGTTGGGGCAGCACGGCGTTCTCCTCACAGATCGTCTGTACCCGCTTGGCAATCTGGAAGTGTACCGGCTCGGAAGACTGGGCATCGATCTCGATCACCTCGTTCTTCTCCAGCTGAATGCCCATCTTGCCATTGTCGAAATCGCCGTACCTAGCCAGCTGGATTACACAGCGGTCGCCCCCATTGAAAGCAGGGTCTAAACCGGCCATCATATGGCTCTTTTTAAGGAAAACAGCTGGAAACATTACCCGATACTTCTCGACCAAACTCTCGCTTAACACGGTTTTGCACACCCCTTCGGGCGACCACATCCCTCTCGTGTACTTCCAGAACTGCGGACTATCCACGCCATCATACTTCTGGGCTTGGCGCACTTGATCGTCGTTAATGAGGAAGCTGTACTTCTCTTTCCCAGCTAGGATGTTGGGAGACTTCATCCCGTCGAAACGAACGCAGACGCCGCGCTCTGTCTCCCACTCCTCGTCCTCAATGCTGACAGAGGCCCACCCCTTGGCCGGTGTGGCGAACCTCCCGTGCTGGTCGAACTTGCTGTGAGGGTTTCCAATCGCCAGAAACTTAAACTCCTTGGTTCCCTTCTGTAGATTGGAGCACGCCTCGAACGCCGCCTCCGGCGTGTCGGTGGCCTCATCCACAATCACCATTGTGCGCGGTGAACGGATGCCTTGTATGTTGGCAACCGCCTTGGAAGTGGCCCCGTCCAGCACGGGGATGGCAAATACAGCGTGTTTATCGTCACCCCGTATGGCTTGGAGAGTGGTCTTGCTGTCCACCATATGAGCCGGATAACCGCCCTTGCACGTTCGGTAGAGGTCTTGGATCACTGGCCAAGCACGCTTTCGGATCATCTTGGCGGTGGTGGAGGTGAGGATGATTGATGTCTGGAGAGGGGCAGCCAGAAAGTAAACCATCGTGTAGAGGCTGGCAGCGTAGGTTTTGCCGCTCGCACCGCAACCAGCCCAGCACACCCACTGGTTCTCGCACAGTGACTCGATCTGTTTTTCCAGCCAAGAGTTCCAGATCAGCTTGGGCCACAGAAGGTTTGCAGCGTTCTTAAAATGCTGGAATGCACCCAGCCCACCCCGTTCGGGTGAGTGGTTAATGCGGAAGGCGTACAACTCTAGCTCGATCTCATTTAGTTGCACGTCAAACGCCAAGCCGTACTTGTGTTTTATCAAACCGTTTGACAGTCAAGGCATATACTGGAGGTATATGCCTCTTAGGGGTTAGTAATCCCGCACAAATTTAACGGACTGTCAAACGATGGGTGTCACATTAAATCAAAACACAGACTGCTGCAAAACCAGCTGCACCAACTCAACCGTCAATGTTGCTGGGCCAGCTGGCGCAACTGGAGCCACTGGTGCAGCCGGTACAAACGGCACAGATGGGGTTAACTCATACGCATTTACCAACGCCGGTTTTACAGTTCCGGCTGTCGGTGTGGGCGTGGCCTTGTATGTTGACAACGCAACCCCTTGGGCCACTGGCCAGACAATCTACGTCCAAGTCGCTGGCTATTACGAAGTGACTGGCACATCTGGTGGCACAATCAACGCCAAGAATCTCGGTTACACGGGGAACGCGGCCCCGACCACAGCCATCGCCACCAACCGGCTGATTGTTTCGGCGGGCGTCAAAGGTGATGACGGTTCAGCTGGCATCACCTACCCAGCTGGGTTCGCTGGGAAAGGCGATTTGCTGACCCTCAACGGGCCATTAACCTACTCCGCTCAAGCAATCGGCTCTGCCGATACCCAGTCACTCTTTACGGACAGCACAGCTCCTAACGGGATGGCTTGGAGGCAGCCATTGTTTACTGACCTTGACCACGCCTCGGCCCCTCTTGCGTTAGATACTGTTACCACCAGCGGGCAGCTCCCGTTGGCGAGCCTTGGG
>Ga0209756_1000627_pt1 | contig 34450 bp, 43 predicted proteins | sample ETNvirenome_6_85_FD_184071 | JGI IMG/M metagenome (GOLD analysis project Ga0209756, IMG submission 184071) | Marine viral communities from the Pacific Ocean - ETNP_6_85 (SPAdes) (version 3) | ecosystem: Environmental > Aquatic > Marine > Oceanic | place: Pacific Ocean | collected 2013-06-19 | reverse complement strand
GACGCGCCAACACAATCAACAACGAACAGATAGAACCTAGTTCCTAACAAGGAAGTGATTTAACCGTCACTACCGTACAAACCGTCACTCCAGGAGTGATAAATCCAAGCCTGAGTGACGATGGTGACGGTTGTGACGGCCAAAAGTCCTTACTCAAACAAAATGGAGGGACCTGATGCCTAACCCAAACAAAGCACCACGTAGACGCCGGCAAGTCGGCTATGAGGGATACCCGTCGATAGAGACTCGTAAATATCCAGCCCTTACCCATTTCAAGGGCGTAAAGATTCAACCTCATACCCAAATGTGGACTAACGTAGCGTATAAACCAATGGCAGAAAGCGTTAAAAAAAGGTTGATTGGCGAGGGTTATTTACCTAGCAAAGTAAGTATCGGACTTATGGATGACGGTTCTTATGTTGTATGGCTCGATAAGAGAGGTAAACGGAAAGAGCCGCCATCAGGATACCGATATGACGAAAAAGGGAACGTCCGGCGCGGGCTAGGTTAGGTGATTAATGCGATCGATTAATGACAAAAACGAACAGATAGAACCTAGTTCCTAACAAATGACAACGTGCTTAAACGATAGGCCGGACCATCACTGGCAGATAGCGACCTCTTGTGGCCCTGGTGGGAGCAAAGGCTGGTGTGTCAAGTGCGGTGCTATCAGCGTGTTCCAAAACTATATCGAGCCAGTACAGATCAACATCGAGCGAACCGATGTGTTCAACCCAAGTACGCCGTTCAGAAATTCGGTACGGACTAATAAATGACCCAGAAGTTATGGAAAAAAAACGCTCGGTTCCAGGCAAAGAGTGACGTATCGCCTTTTGTGCCTCATACCGAGTCGGCCAGTGCAGGGTTATTGATCCCTGGCGAGGTACGCGGTAAACGCCATTTCGAGCCCCTGGTCGTTATGTTGTATGGCCGGCGCGGTGCCGGAAAGACCGCCACCATGACCGCATTAGGGGCGTGGTTCCAACAGCAATACCAAAAGTCTGGAACCCCTGTCCATATCGCCGCTAATTACAAGGTCGATTTCGCCAGGTATTGCTCACCTTACCTGATAGATGAGTTAGGGGATTTCCCAGAATGGGGGGAACGTCTGGTAGTGCTGATCGACGAGATCTCCGCTTACACCGCGTCTGAGCGGTCAACCAGTAGGGCAACCCTGGACATAGGCGTATTCCTTACCCAGGTGCGAAAACGTGACGTTGAGATCATCTTCTGCACCCAATTCCCACAGGAGATCAGCCGGCGCGTATTACGCCAGGTGGATATTTTCATCGAAGTGGAACAATCAGCGGATAACAAAGACAGCCATCTGTATTGCCATGACTACTGGGGGCAATGGACGGGCGGCTGGTCGAGAAAGCCCTGGCCGCCAACCAAAGAGGAAGCGGATTGGGAATTAGACGTTAATAACGTGGATGCCATCTGGAATAGGTATGACACGAAAGAGGTTATTGCGCCCGTCTGGAGTGACCAGCGGGAACAGATCATCGGCCAGAATTGGTCTGAGGTGCTTTCTCAGCTACAAGGGGAAGAAGAACCATTACAAGAGCTTGGGCCACCTACCCATGAATTAGAACTACTTTTACGTACAAGAGAAGCTCCGCGCTATGACGCGGAAAACCCCTATGTCCTTATCGATAGGGAGCTGACTCAGGCTAAACATTTTTTTCCAGAAATGACGGTTAAGACGTTTTCGGATTGGCTTGCTTCATACGGATGGACTATCAATCGTCAAAGTAAAGCTAAGGGCGGTACTCGCGCTTACCCGCCGGAAGATTAACAGATGAACACCATCGCACACGCATCAGCTTTCATCGCGCTTCTATGGCTTGCGCTCTTTGCCATTCGGACGTTAACCGAGGACCAGCTCAGTTATGCGGTATTCGGGCTTGCGCTACTCTATGTGCCGCTCACCATCAAAGCGATAGATGATGACCTGATGATAATCACCGGCCGAGGGCCGTTATCCAGGCGGCAACGTTGATAAAGCGGCTCCTCATACCTTTGGCGGCCATCCTAGCGGCATTATTGCCGTTTCAGACGGCCTTGGCCATCGATGACCCTACGTCGATCAGTATCGAAGACGTAAGGGCTTATGACGGTGTGCTTTCCACTGATGACCTTTTACTCGTAGTCGAATACAACATCGTGTATGGCTCGACTCCCACCGAGACTATCAACCAGGCGTTCTTGGGCCGGTTCAAGATCGGAACCACCGAATACGCATCGGTAGAACCATTTGCGTATAACAATAAAGGTTACGGCCGCGGGGTGTTTTCTCTTTATTGGACTAAGACCCAGAAAGAAGCAGACTCCATAGAGTTCAATAACCCTAACGCCGAGGCTTATACCGTCACCTTCCAGGGCAAGGTGGGGGTCTTCCCTGGTACGGCCCCATCGACTAGCACAGGGACTATAGATTGGCGGGACTCTACCAACACTACCCAGGAGCTATTCAACCATATCCAGGCGTTAGCCAATGCCTTTCAGAATGACGCTGGATGGAGTAGCAATATCCCGCTCATATCCACATCGGCATCGATCACTAAATTAGAGGCCAAAGGCGAAGACTATTTCGCTAACGCCGTCCCAGGATTGGGTTCCATGATCCCGTCCATCTTTACCTACGGCCGCACTATCCCAGATGACACGATGGACGTACACGACAAAGGGTTTGAAAAAGAGGTAGACCAGTTCTGGGCCTCCGATGGGAATTGGGTTGACCAACGGTTCACGAATCTATCTGAGACATTCCGTATGCCTAAAGCGGTCATAACATCGTTCCTATCCTTATTCATCATCGCCGGCGTGGTCTGGGGGTGCGCCAAACTGATGGAGAATACCGATCAGGCATGGGAATTCGGGTTGATGACTACCGCCGTAACCCTTCCGTTATTGACCGCGGTGAATTGGATGCCGATGGGCGTGACCATGAGCGTTGCCTTATTCGCGCTCCTGGGCATCGGTTGGACCTTATTCTTGCGTCGGGCTGGTGGGTGATGAAAAACCTAGCACCTAACAAAAAGCCCAATAGGACAGTCCACAGAATAGCGAGCTGGATCCTGGTGATCTGTGCCACGGTATGCGTATTCCTTATGACTACTGCATTAGCATTTGGTCAGACCTCGGTTACAGATTCACTCTATTCCATCGCTTTGAACATCACCAATACCACGGCAACCCAGAAAGATGACATACAAGTACCGTTCACGTTATCGACTGCCAGTCTTATCGATGATGGTTTCATCACCTCGGACGCTTTGAATAGCGTGATGCTGAAGGGATCGGTAGATGTGCCGGCCATGCCAGGGACTAACCGTATCGTGGTGAAAGGTGCCGCCCAGGATGACGGCGGGGTTTTCACGAATTACACAACCGAAGCCCAAAACGCTACCGCGTCCGATGTTGTGTTACTTCCAAGCACTCCCACTACCAATGACGCTTTCTATCTAGGTTTTGATATTCCCGCCGGTATGTCTACCGTCGATATAGATGTGGCTGGCGTGGGTACATGGGCCGTTACCTGGGAATATTACAACGGTAGTTCCTGGGCGGCTTTAAGCGGCGTAGATGATCGTACCAGCGCGTTCTCGATACTTGGCCGCAATATCGTGACATGGACCGTACCGGCTGATTGGGAAACCACCACCGTGGTAAGCCTATCGGCCTATTGGGTCAGGGCTAGAGTTAGTTCGATCTCATCTATAACAACGCAACCATTAGGCTCGTTGATCCAATACGAAACAGGGGAATGGTGGTCATGGGTCGAGAGTCTACCCGTGGATACCCAAGAACAATTCTCTCTGTACTTGGGCGGTGCCGCTAAACAAAGCTACCATGAGATGTTCACTGGATCCGCGGGTATCACCACCTCGGACGCGACCAACCTTGAACCAGGGAACACTTTTTCGCTAGTGGTTCGGGGTAGAAGTCATTTTGAGAATATCGGGAGTTCATCTTGTTACGTGTGTAAGAGTGGGGTGATCTCTCTTTACCCATCTGCCAGTGGTCAGATCACCGCCGCGGTCACGGGATCCGGCACCACTACGTTATCCCTTGCCACCATGACGTTACCCGATACCGGCTCTCAGAACGTCATTCTAGCCAGTGACGGTACAGACCTGGCACTCTGGGCCGATGCCGGCGCGGGGATGGTGGCCGGTGCCACGCAGACGATAACCGATAACGCTAGTGATTGGACCTGGGCCAGTTCTGGGGCCGTCGATTACTCGGATGTTATCGCTTATGACGCTAACACCGGCGATGTGATTAGTATATTCCGCGCTTATGCGGAATGGGCATCAGGCACTAGCACCAACACGCAAGCATATGCCACGGCGTTGGGGTTAGCTAATGGATCGTAACGCGGCGCGGAAAGGGTCGATGGGTAAAGTGATAGGGACTATCGCGGCCATCCTTATCGGGGTGTTACTTGCGATGGTAGTGATCACGCCGGTGAAAGCCCAAGAAGATAACCCTACGCCGCCTGTGCAAACGCCGTTGCCGCCGCCGGATGATCCAACGAAATGGGATCTACCTGAAACAGCGGTTGAGAACGTAGAGAACCGTACCAGGGATTCAAAAGAGTTCTCTAACGGTGACGGTTCACTTACGTCTATCTTGTCACCCAATCTACATTACGAGGAAAGCCCTGGCGTGTGGCAAAACTCGGATAACACTTTCGTATTCAACGGTACGGACGCGGTGATGGAAACGCACCCGATGTATCACTCCCGTGTCTCTAACGAAGGGGTATCGATCATTACACCCGATACGGGTAAAGGCATCACCTGGCATACATCCCATAGGCCGTCGATACACTTTGATCGATATGTAGACGGCCGCTATAGAGCCGATAAAGCATCATTCATCCATGACGGGCTGGTATGGACCGATAAGAATACCAACTATGGGGTAAAATCATCGGCTATGGTGACGGCTCCTCGTGGGTTTCAAACCTATTCATTCCGATATTCCTTAGAAGGTAATTCCTACCCGCCTACGGTGGATTCTAACGGGAATATCATAGGTGATGGATTTACCGTACCGCGGTCAATCATCATTGGCGCAAACGGTGTGTTTTACGAAGCCTCTCACTGGACGTTACGTTCAGGTTATGCCGAATTTACGTTTGACGATAGCATACTACCGCCAGAAGCCTACCCGTATGAGGTTGATCCTACCACTACCACGTTACAAGCCGGAAATACTACCGTCGCGGAAACGTTTATGTATAACGTTTATGCCACATATAATTTTGGAACAAATACAAATTTTTCATTAGGGGATACTGGTGCGGCCGGCTGGAGCGCAGGGATTAGAAATCTTATCTATTTCGATACCAGCTCTATCTCTGCGGCATCTACTGTCACAAGTGCTACATTCTCGGCATATAACTACAACGCCGCTTCAAATTCAGGGGGAACTCAAGCTACTGTTTTACAACGCGTTTTAAGAAATTGGAGTGAGAGTCAAGCAACGTGGAACGTATACACTACCGGCAATAGTTGGACGACCCCTGGTGCTGGCTCGGACGGTAACGATAGGGTAGCCGCTATCAGTGCTACACATAGTTATGATAATGCCAGCGGTCCAACCAACGCCTACGTCGATTGGACAGGGGCTACATTAACAACAGACGTACAGAATTTTGTCGATGGGACATATACGAACTACGGATGGTTAATGACTTGTGGTTGTGAATTTCAGGGCGCGGGTAATCATTCTTTTGCTGAATACTATACCTCAAGATATGGAGATCAAGCCTACCGGCCCAAGCTGGTGGTCGTCCATACAAACCCATCGGCCGCGGTTACTGGCACTGTGGGCGATGGAGCAACAGAACAAGAGGTACGCGCCGGCGATGGAACCGTCGAAATCACCTTGACCGATGATACCTGGGTAGCCGCCGGCGGGACATTCGACGGACAACGGCAAAACATCATTGACGGCCTGGACTCGGCACAATCAGAGACTTACGGATGGAACGCCGAAGTACGGGATAAGATGGCCGTAGGGTCGGTCATCAGAACCTCGGACACCGTTGTAACGATCACCATATCAGCGTCGGATGTTGCCGCTTACCGAATAACCTCAGCGGAAACTATAACGGTCACGGTTCCTAGCAGTTCAGTTGCGTCGGGAACGACATTAACAGCGACTCCCACATTCGCTATCTCTGCTAATGCAGAATCAGCGGCCACCACTGGTACGCTTTCGGATGATGGAACGACGGCAGAAGTGATCGCCGGCGGCCAAACGGTGATAATCACCCTTACCAACACCACCTGGGTAGCGGCCGGTGCTACCTTCAACGCCCAAAGGCAGAACATCATCGACGGTATGGTATCTGGGTCTAGTGAAACCGCTGGCTGGAACGCTATCCGCAGTTCATTCGCCGTCGGGGATGTGGTACGCACATCCGATACCGAGGTGACGATCGAATTATCGGCCGCATCCACCTACGCCATACTTGCCACCGAAACGATAACGGTCACGGTTCCGGCCTCCGCGATAGTCTACGCGGCCGCTATAGTCTCGCCGCCTACATTCGACATATCACCCAGGTTCGTAGCATCCGGCACCTGGGTCAGCCCAGCGATAAATCTGAGCCCCATCACGGTACTAGGATACTGTGCCGTTGGATGGAGCCAGACCACGCCGGCCGGCACTAGCGTGGTCATGGAATATTCGACCAACGGTGGAAGTGATTACAGTACGGCCACCAACGGCTCATGTCCGTTGACGATTGGTGACAACATCAGTTCCATAACGGATTTCCGTATAAGGGCATCGCTGACAAGAACAACAGACACCACTACCCCCCAGGTAGATGCGTTAGGGGTCATCTTTGGGGATGAGAACGGCCAGACGGTGAGGTATCAATTGAACGATACGCCAGCTCTTACCATCTTGGACCGTACCGGCAACGGGTATACCGGCACGATGAGTTTCCCGTCGCAACCGAGTGGCCTAGACACCACGGTTGGGTCTATGACCGCACTTAGAGATCCTACAACGGCCCAGATAAACCTTGGGATACCTCAATTCACCTCTCCTGTAACAGGTTCGGCGGTTAGTGAAAACCTTTTCAACCTTGACGAGACAGGCTGGGCTGAACTCCCTGGTTACAGCATCATAAATAGTATGTCTACGGCCGGTGATGGATTACCCATCCAGTTCGTTTGGTACATCTTCTTGGGCTTTCTGATAATCATGGGTGGGTTCTTTGCCTTGAACCTCACTAATTCGTTGTTCGCATCGGCGGCCACTATGGGCGTCGGTATCGGCGCGGCCCTGGCGATAGGCGGCGGCCTTATGCCTGGTTGGGTCATATTCGTATTCTTACCCATTGCCATCGGGTTAGTCTTCTTACGGCCGAGGTTAGCGATATGAGTACAAATCTATTTATGTTCTTCGTGTTCACGTTTGTGTCGTTGACCGTTTTAAGCGCGATAGTGGACGGGCATACCGGCCTAGAGACTACCGAATTGACCGCGGGTATAACAAAGACAAGTACTACGGTTAACGTCAAGACTACAGACCCTTTCTCAAGTCACGGCCAGCTTATGATCGGTGATGAAACCATCTGTTATACGGGGAAAAACTCCTCGCAGTTTACCGGCGTGACCAGGGGAGAGGATTGCCGGCGGCATAGTGAGGCCCAAGCATTTCCAGCCGGCCAAATAGTAATGGTTGAGGGTACGGGCGTTGTAAACCAACTTATTGGGTTCGACCTACTCTCAGCTTTTGGTGAAGGTGGTATATCTGGTTTCGTTCTAGGTTCTGTGAACGTAGTTAGCAATCTGCCTAATTTTTTGATGGCGGTAGCCCGTATGTTGGTCTGGGACTATTCATTCCTCGACGGTTCTTTCGTATATATCAAATTCTTAGTTCTTTACCCGTTATCGGCCGGCATGGTCCTCTCATTCGTGCGCTTGGCGTTAGGTAGGTAACGATGGCCGTAAAAAAAAGCATAAGTAGAACAAAAAGCCGATTGCCTTCTGGTATTCATCAGGTTGCGTCTAAGGCTGAAGCTGAAGTCATAACGCCGGTGCCTACGAAAGAAAGTAGAGCAACTAAAGCCTTAAGGCCATACATCTCAACAGAAGTACGTGAAGTTGATGACGGGACACAAGAAGTTGAAGTTATCGATGTTACGGCCGCTAGACAGGGAGGTGCTAAAAGTAGCGATTTACAGATTGTTGGCGTAACCAAAGATCATATACAGCAAGCTGATGATGAATTAGCGGCAAGAAAACAATTCGAGGACTTGAAACCTGATCCGAGTGTAGTCCCAACTCCGACAGTAGAACCCGCTCCCGAAATACCCGTTACGGTACAGATGAAAGAACGGGAAGAACAAGCGCGTAAAGAAATGATCCAGGCATCTATAACGGAGACTGGCGGTGGTATTAGGGCGGGAATGGGTCTTACTGTAGGGGCAACAACCCAGAATAGAATTGCACAAAGCGAGGCTATCAAAAAGGTCAATCAGGCTATTACAGAGGGGGAGATCACCCGTTATCAGGGAGATCAAGTCATAGCCCAAATTAAAAAATCAGTACCTAATACAAAAGAATGGGCAAAAGAAAGTAAGGCGGTTACTAAAGAGGTCTTATTAGCGCAGATCCCTATCTACGGCACGTACCGGAATTGGGGCCAATCTCCCGGCTGGATGAATGGTGTGGGAGTCGCGGCCGATATTGCCACAATCATCCCCGTGGTGGGCCAGACTAGCGGCGCGGTTAGGGCTGGCGCAAAAGTACCAACCATCGTAAGAAGCGTAGCCGTAGCCGAAGTCATGGGGCCGATAAGAGCTATTAAAAACCCTATTGCGGCTGCGAAATCATTTGTCGATCCGCTAGAGATTTTGGTTCCCAAAAAGATTCCGCTCGCCGCCGTGTCGATCAAAGACAATACCATCCGTATACCCGGCGCAACCGCCCACGTTCCTAGCCCTTTTACTATACCGATACCCAAGGAGCTATTGGTTGATATAGGGATGGGCGCGAAAAAAACCGCGGTTTATCTTGACGATATACCAGACCTGGCGGCCCGCAATAGAATCGCCGCGTTGATGGAAGCGCGGGACACCGTAACCAAAGCCGCGGTTAAGGGAGATGATGCAAAGGCAATTTTCAACGTAGGGGAGGGGTTGGCCGAGGTAAGGGTTAAATCTCCCCCGGTACAGAAAGTTACAGGAGCAGCCGCGGCCCATAGTACAGATGATCTCCGAGGGTTTATCTTGGATGACGTTGTAGCGGCCGGCTCGGAAGGTGGTTTATTTGTAGCCGAAGGTGGCAAAAGCAGATTTGTTAGAGCCCCCGCAACCGGGGCAAAAACTTTGGAAGAAAAGTTAGCAATCGCCAAAACGAAGGGGTATGACTCCGACCCAATACAAAAAGTCATAGACGCCGTAAAAACGGGGCAGCTCCCAGACAAACCCATGCCAGGGGTGTTATTGATCCGTGATGAGAAAGTATTAGACACCCTCCGGGGCAGTAACAAACTCTGGCAGGGAAACGCCGAAATAGAGCTGATCGTCCCAGATGGGACCGTAATACCAAAGGTATCTCAGCTCATACACACCCGCCTGGCCGATGGCACCCGCGCCCATATAGCCGTAGTTGGTAAACCCTTTACGCCGGTAGAACTACTTAAACTCAAACTTGTGGGGTCTAGAGAGACGATTACCGGGATGTTTGGGCGGGTGGGCGAAGTCAAAGCCGTAAAATCGGCAAAAGTTCTAGAGGGTGAAGTTCTTTCGATAGATGGGGTTCCGGTATCCTCTCAGAAAGCATCGACCTCCATGACTACCGCCGTTAAAGAAGGTAAAAAAGCCGAAAGTTTAACCATAGCGGCCAAGAAAGCCGCCGATGCTGGCGATACTACAAAGGCCGCGCAGTTGACACGCCAAGCAAATGAGGCCGCCGATAACTCCAGACGAGCCGCCGATATTGCCGAGCAATATGCCGGCTCAAGGTTGTTCGCACGAGTTAGGCCAACCGCCATTTATACCGGCGATCAAGACATATCAGCCGCATTTCGGGCCGTGGATGAGGGCTCGAAATATCTTGAAACGGATAGCGGGGTTGTAGTCAGAGACCGGCCTAGTGATTCGGAATACCGGCAGAGTCGGCAAGAATTGGCCGCAATAACCACCAGGGGCGAGATCGACGTTACTAGCGCGGTCCGCATTGGGGTTCCCAACGATGTACTTCTTCGGGGCGGGGTCCCCGCCGCGGCCATTAGAGCCGCGATAGACGGCCTGAGAACCAATCCCCGGACTCAAGATCCGGTTGTAGTTAGACCAGATCGGCCCAACGATATAGAGCTACCCACTAGGCCCGCCCAAGAGGACCTCAATAGGGCGAGGGAGCGGGTTGCAGACGATCTAAAGAACACTCCCGTACCGATACCTAGGGATGTTTTTAAGCCCAGGATGCGGCCGCCGGGTGATGGAAATGGCGGGGGGTTGCGTAGACCGCCTGGTGATGGAAATGGCGGGGGGCCTAGACCTCCTGGTGATGGAAACGGCGGGGGGCCTAGACCTCCTGATAGAAATGGCGATGAAATAAAAAAACCACCTGGCCCCCCGCGTAGGCCAACGATACCAAACGGTGATCGGCCTCGTGTGCGGCCAAGGGATGAAAGCCGCCCAAATGGAGCCCCACCAAAGTATCAATTGCCTGGTGGAAAATCATTACGACCTGGGGAATTTCCCGTCGAAGTTACATGGCCTCAAGGGTTATTTCAAATAACACGCAATCTATTGACGGGAAAAACCACTTGGAAACGGCGTACTCCAGACACTACGTTACCGCAAGAAGGGTTCCAAGTAAGCCGCACCGGACCCACACGCCCTAGAAAACAAATTTTAGGGATGGGCCAAACAGATGCCATCGTTAGCAAAGACTTTATTTCCTTTAAGCGTTCTAAAACCGCTAAAGCCAGCAAAGACTTCCGGCGTAGTCGGGGCCGCCTATGACCAAGGAAAGCTGGATCGCGGTGGCCGTAGTCCTATTCGTATTCGCTATAAGGGCCGCGGAACACATATGGTAGCCGTCGATAATTTTCATGCAACTGCCATGTTGTTATGGAACGCTTACGGTAAGCAGTTCATGAAATACAGCATAGTCGCGCTTTTGGGGCTGGTCTTACATCTGGGGATACTTAGCGCGTTGGTAGAGCTGGTCGGTATTCATTACACCATAGCCTTTGTATTAGCTTTACCGTTTACCGCCGCCAGCAAATTCTTAATGCACAGGAGTTGGACGTTTCGCACATGATGAATCAACACTATAACGAGATAGATAACGTGATGAATGACCCCGCCGGAAGTTTTTGGCTGAAAGGTTGTTTGGCCGGAGCATTAACGCGGGATCCGATTGACGTTGCCAATGATCTGAGTGTACTCAACCGTTTGCTAAAAGAATGGTGTTCAAAGATGAACCATGTAGCGGAACGGATGTTCAATCATATTCCCTTAGATGATGAAATCCCCTAACACCCATCTCCTTCCCCCCCTCTACCAGTAGCCCCCTGGTATTGGGGGGAAAGGAGATGGAAAAAAGCGAGGTTAAATTATGGCTAGATCAACACGTTGGGAAGAACCTAACCGTATTCTCATGGGTAAGAAACATACGGCTGTGGTTCATAAAGCCTATCCTAGAGGTTACGAGGTTCTGATCGTGGAAAGGAACCTCGCAACCGAACAAGACGCTAAAGAACGGAGAAAGGCATTAAGAGAGAGCCGCGGTCTACCAGTCACTGAAAGTGATCTTAACTCTTTTCTTGGAATAGGTGGACAAACCATAGTTAGGATCCCTAGCGATAATAAAGGGGTCATCAACCAGAACCAAGCCATCGCTCGCCTTATGCAAGTTGAAGACGGGGACCGCGGTGGCCGTGTCCGTAACGCTTTTGTAGACCTGGCCGCGGCCGCCGAAACCGTAGCACCCGATAAACCTAAGACCGATGAGGAACGTTTAGCCCAATACAAGTGGTATCTCCATCCTAATGAATCGGACTTTGATACCGTAGACACTCCAAACGCTAAATGGATAGACCGATCTGGAAGCGTCCCTGTGGCTCTTAACATCAGAGGAAATGCAAAAGACCGAAAGGCGGTCATAGAGATCATCAACGATAATTTCAGCAACCATGAAAAAAGGCTCATGGGCGGCTTAACCATCGACGTAAAAGCCAACGCCGGTCACGGAGCCGCCGGCTGGTATCGCATGGCCGTTGGGAAAGGTAGAGAACATGACCTTATAACCGTTGGCCGTAACTACCTATACCAGAACCCGCCCAAATCGGGTCCTAACAAAGGGAAAGAGATAGACGATGTAACCCTTACCCATGAATTAGTCCATTACTTGAGAGCCAGAGATAATAAGCGAAGTAAGGATCCCTTAGTGCAAAGGGCCGGACCCGTGGGTGGATCCAAACACGGCCTTTCAGGTAAAGACCGCGACCTTGAAGAAAGTTTCACCGATTCTGAGGCATTGATCAGACATACGAAAAACCCTACTAATATGTCAGCGGGATATCATCAGTTTTTAACTGAAAAACAAAACCCAGGAGCCGCCGCTGGCGATACACGGCCGCGTACTGAAAGAGAATATGTCGTTTTTGATAAAGCGATCATGATGGGTGAGCGGCAAAAAGTTAACGGAAAATACATAGCTAAACCGACGGCCTCCCAACTACAACTCAGCGTATCGGATATCGAGAAAGAAGATTATGTAGAAAGATGGTCAAAGATGAAACCTGAAACGCGGGAGGTTGTATTTGGTCACAAAGACCCGAAAGACGTTTACAAAAGCGCAAGTAAATTGTTTAAGCACAAGAAAGGGGCTCACGCTTATAACGCTATCGCTAAAACATATCCAAGTCTTACACTGTCACAACTTAAACATGACGGGCCAGTAGAGGCCATCGATACCTATTGGTCTTATAAGGCGGTGCTTAATAATAAGCCGGTCACTTTTAATACTCAGGTATTCTCTCCGAAGGGTAATATCAGCCGGCGAGAGGCCATAGACATAGCGGTCCCAGACAAAGCGGTTAAGAAACCTCGACTCGGAGAATGGCGGGATGGTAAATTATTTAAGGTGCGGATACCCAGTAGCGAGAAGCCGCCGGAACCGAAAACGCTTAAAAGCCGGCGGGGTCGGCCGTAAGGAGGAAACTGATGGCAAACCCACGTAAGGCACCACGGCCTAGTAAAGCCAAAAAACCTGGGAGCGAAAAACCTGTCTTTTATAGTGGTTTTGAAATTTTTAGCAAACTAAAGATATCGGCTAAAGAAATGAAATCAAAATATAAAATAGCCGAAATTGGTAGAACCCAAGACGGGATCTGGTATGAGCATCCAACCCAAGGCGATGAAGCCCCTGGTTTACTTTTTATCCCGACAAGATTAGGGACTCAAACAGAAGGTCAATGGACTAAAGGTTTTGCTAGGGTGGAACCAGAGTTTGTTTACCAAACCGACGCAGAAACACCAGGGGGCGAACCATATTGGTAGTTGAAGCGTTAAAACCTAGCACCTAACAAAATACCCACTACCGTTTATAGCCATATTCGGTCAGGAGGAAGCTGATGGCTAACCCACGTAAGGCACCACGGCCTAGTAAGGCAAAAATTAACCCTAGGTTCTTTTTGTTTCTCTCGACCCATCGTGTCACGAAAAAAAATGTAAATAATTTTTTGGACGGCTATGTCCGACGCTATCCAGATAAAAATTTACAACCTATAGCCGCTGATTTCCAGGAAGGAGAGATTACCGCGTTCAAAGCGTTTGCAAAAATGGGCCGCCGTCTTAAAGACCCATTAGCGCAGAAACAACTTCAGGTTTTAAGAGAGTGGACGTTGAAGGCAGGAAAAGATAAACCGTGGGCGGCTAAGATGACCGACCTAGATCAATTTGCCAAAGGGGTTACACCTGAACAAGAAAAACAGTTCTGGGGCTTTTAATAAAACCTAGCACCTAACAAAATACCCACTACCGTTTATAGCCATATTCGGTAGTGGGTATTTTTTTGCCAATTATATTCACTACTAGACTGTGATATTGTTATTACACTAAAGCGGTAGACAGTACCGCATTTTTGGTAGAACGGTAATGGGATGATTCGGCACCTTAGTTTGTTTTCAGGTTATGACGGTATGAGTCTCGGTCTGAAGTTAGCCGGATGGCCGATACAGACGGCGGCGTATGTGGAGAATGACCCCTGGTGCCAGAAGGTTTTAAGGGCGCGGATGGCCGACGGTAGTTTGGATGTTGGGGAGATATATGAAGACATTACCGAATTTGATCCAACACCCTGGCAAGGACATATCGACCTCATTAGTGCCGGATTCCCATGTCAACCGCACAGTTTTGCCGGAAATAGAAGAATTGCCAAAGGAGAGTCCGACCCCAGGAACCTCTGGCCCGAAACACGAGAGATCATTCGGGTGGTGGGATCAGAGTGGGTCGTGCTTGAGAACGTACCAGGCATCCTTTCTGGAAATGATGGAAGGCAAGGCTTTGGGATCAGTGTACTTGGAGAGCTTTCCGAATTGGGGTTTGATGCTAGATGGGGAATTCATAGCGCGGCCGATGCAGGAGCCCCGCACCTCAGAAAGCGGTGGTGGGTCTTGGCCCACGCCAACACCTACCCCTAGAAACGAGAGGGAGTCATTGGAGGAATGGGAGGGACGGCGTGAACGAGAGAAGGCACTTGGCAGGAACGGGAACGGTTTCGGGATGCCTCTGGACGTTGCGGTTCGTTACGACCCGAATCCGAAAATCTCCCACATACCAACGCCTACGACCGCTGACGTGTACACCGGGAATATGAAGAGTACCCAGCAGTCGGACGGGTCGATGCACTCGGTCAGCTTGCCTGATTACGTGGAGATGTTCCCAACGCCCAGCACCATGGACCACATCGAGAGGAAGGGCATGAGGCCCAGCAGAGCGGCTACGAACCGCACCACGGGGTATCTGAGCGAAGAGGTTACCAGGTGGGCCACGCCCACGGGGGAAGACGCTAACAACGTCACCTGTGCCAGTGGGGACTTCCAGAGTCTGAGCAGGGAAGTAGAGGGCTCACTGAATCCAGACTGGGTGGAACAGCACCTGATGAGCCTACCAGAGGGCTGGACGAGACTAAAGCCATTACCTGACGGGGCGTATGACGAGTGGTTCGACGCGATGAAAGACGGCACATGGTGGGATACGGAACGTGGACTGCCTAGGGTAACCACTGGCGCAAAGAACAGGGTGAATAGACTGAAGATGTTGGGTAACGGGATAGTGCCGGCCACGCTCGCATTGTTCTTAGAAGCTGAAAGCTATGAAGATAACTCTTAGCAACCTAGTCCACGTTAAAGATTGTCAGATTCATATGAATCTTTGTCCTAATCACGGTAAAGCGGTATTACGTTGGCCCTACTTTACTCAATTAGATAGCCGTATCAGGATGGGCCATTGTCCCTGGTGTATGGCTACGTTCCCCACGGGTCAAGATGTTCCCGTACATGACTCTAATAGGGCCGGTAGGCCGTGGTGGGCCTGGTGGTAGCAAGCGGGAAAGCAATATTAATATCTACCGTGGCCGATCCGATGTTTCCCTGCCTGAGCTTAATCGCTCTTAACTTAGCGGAAACAGGTTGCGATATTTGCGGAATAACAGTTACGGGCTTAAAAGCCAAAGGCGGTTCGCAAGACAGTCACCGTTTAGTGGTTGACCACGATCACATAACCGGCAACATTCGCGGGATGTTATGCGATAGATGTAATGGAAGTTTAGGTTGGATTGATAAGTATTTGCAAAAAAAAGGTGAATCCGGGTACGAACAACTTTTCACAAAACCACTTCCAAAAACTTCTCGAAAGAAACCTCTGAGACTTTGGTTTGAAACAAATAAAGAAAAGATAATTGCGTATCTAAACAAGCCGCAAGTAGGCGCGTATAAAAGAAAAGGCGTTAGAAACAATTATCGAAAAAGTAGGACGGGTGCCAGACACAGTAGATTGGATCGGAGAGCTGACAAGATATCGGCTAGAAAGGCCGAGAGAATGGTTAAACGTGCCACAAACGATCAAGAGACATGACGCTAGTACCTAGAACAACCGAGATCATACCCGTACCGCCGGCCCTGGACGGCCAAGTGGTGCGCGACGGGTTGACCCAAGGTGAATACGAGATATTCCGCGATGCGCTAACTAACTGGCGTGACCGCATCATCTGTATGTGTCTACGTAACACTGGGTTGCGGATCGGGGAGCTGTTAGCCCTGGAAGTGGGTAAGACCATGTTAAGCGGCCCTGATTACATCTTCTACATCTTACGTAGTAAGAAACGCCACGCAACCGAGTATGAGCCCGTCTATCTCAATCCGGCCCTCGGAGTCCAACTGAACGATTACATCAAGGGCCATAACCTAGCACCTAACAAAAAGATATTCGGACAAGACCCAGGATCCAGGGATAAGGACCATATCTCAGCGCGTGGGATCCGTTTCGTATTTGAAAGCGTTGGCCGGCAAGCCTTGAACCGGCCAGTACAGACCAGGGACTTCCGCAAACTGTATATCCGCGACCTTGTAGACGGCGGCGTACCGATGGAAGTGGCATCCAAGATGATCGGCCATGAATCCCCTAGGACAACGGCCGCACATTATTACGGCCTAACAGCAGACCGTCGAAGGATGATAGGGGAAAGAATACAGGTATGACTTGCAAGGGGCCAGGTAAGTCAGACTTTAGAAGATCGCTTGAGGAGTTGGTGCTTTTAGCAAGCCCATTCACCAAAGATACATTTGCCACCTATACAGCTAAGACCTGGGGAAACGATTTTTATATGGATAACGCTTGGTTGAGTTTCAAAGCCGCGGTACATCGGGCCGAATCGCTTTTGAACAAGAAAACCCCCGAATAAACAAGGATTGAGGTATGAAAAAAGCCACAAAATCAGAGTTACGAAGATCGTTAGAAGAATTAGTCCTTTTAGCAACGCCTTTCGCGGGCAAACAATTTGGGGCTTGGGTGCGTTTAACTAACAATGACGATTGGATTGCTTTTAGATCGGCGGTACATCGAAGTACACAATTATTAGACCAGAAAACCCCCGAATAAACGGGGGTTTTTTGTGCCTACGTGATTAAGATTAAACCAAAAAATGACAAAATACCGCAAATCAGATATCTATATCCGATTTATAGGCACATCCGTGTTGTTATATCCGATTGTATCGGACGTATCCAGAGCATATAAAAATAACAGGGCCTAATGGGAAAATAAAAGGAGCAAAGGTATCTAATGATTATTACAGAGGACAAGGGGTTATCGGTTCGAGAAGCGGCTCACCGTCTAGGAGTCAGCAAGTCAACGGCATGGCGAATGGTTGAATCTGGGGATCTAAAACATCTTAGAATTGGAAAGCGCGTTATAATCCCTATCTCTGTGACAAACGAATACCTGGCAAATGCACGTTAGGCTAGACTGGCACAAGAAAACCCCCGAATAAACGGGGGTTTTTTGTGCCTACGTGTGCATGAGAGCCGTTTTAAGGCCCCTCTAGTCGCAAAGATGGCTCTTAGGCCATCTTAGTTTTTTTCTACACCCACTGAAACACCTAACATCGGCAAAGCCAACGTTTTTAGGCCATGATTCCATATCGACACGATTTTTATCTCGTCATCGATCAAATCAAAGCGGTATTGGCTTAGTGCTTCTACGATGATCTCATCATGACAAACCACGTTCAGCCGCACCATCGCCATATCCGTACTGATGTTGGCCCACTGTATGTCAAAGTAATGTTCACCGTATCTACGTGACCATTTTTGCAACTGATCTATAAAGAGATCTTTTCTATTATCTTTTTGATGTTCATCAAACATTTTCTGTGGAACCCAAAAATCTAAGTCTTCAACAAGCACATTTGAACATTTATCCCATTCCCGATTTTCAACATTCATATAAAATTGGGATAAAACATCCGCAGTATTAAAATCAGTTACACCGCCTTGCGTTCTAATTTGGGCTCTGCAAGTTGATTTAATTCCTTGATTTGAACCTTTACGCAACAACCCATTAGATTCCTCCCAGATTTTTAAGTGCCTAGAAAAAATATCAGGGTCTATGATTGCGGCCGTTTCTATTGATATTTCAAACGATGCTGACATTACTGGGTCTAATAAAAGTTTTGTACCAGGGGTCAAACGGCGGTCTGTTTGAGGAAAATAACCCACCAGTACGAATTGGCGATCTTTCTCATCCATCATTACCTCAGTGCTAACGATTGGCGTGGGACATAGCCGTTACCTGACTAAATACTATGCCCCTGTAATCCTCAGATAAAGACCGAAACGCCGCCAACAACCCCGCTTCCCTCGGTGTCAGATCCCCCGCCGTTTCGGTGCGGGTCACTGTCTCCGATCGTTCGCCATACATACCGGCAACTGCTAACAACTGGGAGCGTTCCAAACCCATCGCATCAGATAACTTATAGATGGTTTCTACTTTGGGGAATTTCTTGATGATCCCCTTTCGCCAGTTGGTCGCGCTACCGTTGGATAGACCGGCCCTGGTGAATAGGCCGTTCCACGTTGTACGCGGTTGTTGGGCGTCTATCCATTCCTGTATGTAGTTCCTTAATGCTGTTATGTCTTCAGTCAACTAGTACCTCCATGTGTGTGCGGTGACACTTTAGCACAGTTAGTACAGTAAAAACAGTATAGCCAGTATTAACATCACCCTGTTGGCTAGTGTGCCAGTATAGGCAGTATCGACACGTATGACGCAAAAACGGCGGTCTAAAATGCAGAGATTTTCAACTTCACGCCAAAAGTCACGCCAAATCCTGAAAAAGAAAAGCCCCTGGAACCGCGTCCAGGGGCATTTTCGTGCCTAAAATCGTGGTGACCCGCCTCGGGGTCGAACCGAGAACCTACTGATTAAGAGTTGGACTATCTAGTGGTCAATACTGTCTATACTGGCACGATTTGAGCCTAATCTGTGTAAATAAAGATAGTATTGAAAGTATAGAAAGCTATGCCTAGCAAAAACTTCACGCCAAAAGTCACGCCAAATCCTGAAAAGAAAAAGCCCAGAGTTGCAGCTCTGGGCCAAGTGTTCTCAAGTGATCGACCCAAGAACATTGCAATTCTACCATACTGTAAGTAACTATCCCAGATTATCGTCTATCGCGTCCAGTTGGGATACCTCAACGCGGCGGTGATGCTGGTAGATCGCGGCCGTCAATGTCGGAGTGCTATGACCCATATTGTATTGGACCGCTTTTAGATCCCACCCCGCTTCACCCGCCATAGTAGCCCACAAGTGCCGCAGACCATGAAGGGTTAGATGGGGAAAGCTATAGCGTTTAACGATCTTATCGAACATCACGCCCAACCGCTCAACGCCCATCAAAGAGCCGTCTGGCTGGCATATAACCCAAGGGTCTTTCGGCCAAAAGGACGGGTTAGCCATACGGTAGATAGCATGAGTCTCTTTCAAATCCCTAAGAAGCTCCAGAGCCCTGGCACTTAACTGTATCTCTCTTGTACCGGCATCGGATTTCGGTGGTTGAAAATAGAACCCGCCGCCTTTAGCATCGTTCCGAGTCTCTACCACTTTGAGAACCCCTTGCTCCAGATCGATATTAGACCAGCGTAGGCCGGCTAACTCGGCTCGGCGTAGGCCAGTAAGCAGTACCAGCTCGAAAGCCTCGGCGTAAGGCGATAAAGATTTTAATTCCCCGCTACTGTGGATCTGGGCAACGGTCACGCCCTTACGCTCTGCATCACAACGGCTACACCTAACATCGTGTTTCCAACTACCGGCCGGTTCCCAATCATGGGTACAACGGATGATACGAATAAACTGTTTCACCGTTTCTTTATCCCATAGCGTTAGTTTCTTGGGTTGCGCTGGTGGTAGCTGTATCTTAGTTGCGGGGTTGGTAGGAATCTTGTCGAGGTCTACGGCGCGTTTGAAAGCTATCTTCATGGTTCTTCCGAAGGACCGTACCGTGGTAGCCGATAGACCACGCTCAGTCAATGAATAAGCTATCTTCTGGAGATCGGCGGTCTTTACGGCCTGAAGGCGGGTAGGGAACAGCTCCGCGGCGTAGCCGGCAAGTTGCCGGTACGCCGTGACCGTCTTAGGCCGTAACGAGATCTCACATCCCTGGATCCACTCGTCTATGTGCTGGCCTAGCGTTTCATTCTTCTTGCCGATAAAAGACCCTGTGTCTAGTGACCTTTTGATCTCCCGTTCCCGCGCTTCGGCTTCACGTTTCGTACCGTAAAAAGTTTCCTTATGCTCTTTGTCCTTTCCGTTACTAATAGCCTGTGTCCCTTTATATACCCGTATACGCCATGACCCTGGTTTATGCCCTTTCTCTACACTCATCTACTCAAATTCCTCTAACATGAATTCTGTATTGAACGCCTCATTTAACTGATCCATCCATCGGACTGCATCAGTATCGTGTTCGTGTTCGCCCCTGATGCCCATGCAGTCGAAACCGTGTTCTTCAACCGGCCCCCAAGCGTCTTCATCTACGGAACCGTCAGCGTTTGCTGGAGCAACCATCAATACGTTGACCTGACCAGCACTAGCGGCCCAGGTTGTGACCTTGTACCAACTCCCGTCCAAGGATACGCCGGCCACGCAATTAGCGCATGGCTGGCAAAGATAGGAATCAATGAATATTCCTTCCTCTATCGGTATTAGTTTGTCCAGATCCTTTTCGCCACATTTGACACAAAACTTTTCCATCACCTATCTCCTTTCCTTTGTTCTTCCTTTTATTGGCTACCGCCGACTCTCTAGTGAGTTTCGGGGGGGAGCCACCCCCCCATCATCAGGACGGTTATACGTTGGCCTTTTTATAGAAAAAGTGGGCGTATTCCTTTTTGATAAGGCTGGAACATGGTTGGCCTTTAGGGGCGCGGCGAAACTCATGGTTGTCGTCGCGGTAAGCGTTCCAGGGAAGGTCGAAATCAACTTCGTTGTCACAAGGGTCGATATAAATATATTGATACTGGATCGTGGGATCGGCGTTGAAAGCGTCAGCATCAGGGGCATCAGTCCAGACCCCACCGGCGATTTTTGCAAGACCGCGTTCCTCGGCAAGTCTCTCTGCATCGGTGCGAGCGCCATCCATTGGAAGGGCGGGACCGAAATAGCGGTCAGAGTTAGAGCCGCCGTGTTCGCTGTTATCCAGTTTGCTAACGATGTGGTAATGATTTGCCATGATTTATCTCCTTCTTTTTGTTGGCGCACCAACTAATTTCGTGTCATCACGGTCTATACTAGCCATTTCTTCCTATACTGTCAATACCTTTTTCTAAATCCATATTGTAATATTGTTTTTAGCCGTCTATACTCTCGGAATTAAAAACAAAGGAGGTAATATTTCCATGACATTAGTGCATCAGACTGAACCCACAGAAGATTATCAATTCAAGAATATAAGTCCCGCTGAAGCCGCTAGGCGGTTGGGGATCAGTGAGTCCAAAGTGCGACGCAATATGCAACGTGATTACGAAGCATTGATGGTTGATGAACACGCCAAACTCCAATTTGAATTTGGCCGAATCACTATGGGCGCAACCGGCGACAGGAAATATTGGATCAACGGATTGGCGATAGACGCATTTCTTAAAAAACTTGCAAGAGACACGTATCCCGTACAAGCGGTTGAAGAAAATAAAGAGGGGTTGTGATGCGAAATGTAGAACGTGTGGCCTTATCAATGGATGAAGCGGCCTCAGCATTGGGAATCAGCCGTTCGATGATAAACAAGCTGATTCGGAGGCAAGAAATTAGGAGCGTCAAGGCTGGAACACGTACCTTGATACCTGTGTCTGCCGTTTCTGAATACCTAGACCAAACGGGAATAAAGGGGAAATAATGACCGTCGAAGAGATCCCTGGGTATATCGATACTCGTATGCGGGAGATGGTTTTAGACGCGTGGAAGAACGGTCAAGAATGTGCGTTCAGGTTAAGTAACCAGGGTACGGACTACATCTATGAATACATCCCAGGTGACAAAACTTTGAACATCGGCGTAAGGACACGAACCTTAAATATAGAACGTGTCCCGTTTGAATTAGAGATTAGAAGATGATCTGTGAAAGTTGCGGGATAGAAGGCAATCCCACAAACCTATTCAAAGTATTTAACGCGCCGTTCTCGTCTGGTACACGTTGGCGAAAATTGATGTGCGCTCCTTGCTGGAGTGGGGGGCTTATAACGGCACCTTATCCGCGGCCAGAACCTAAACCAGAAGAAGAAACAGATGAATGGACTGTCCCACAAAGGGAGATCATAGGGGCGTGTGTCCACGGTGGACAAGACGATGGGTGTGATAGTTGTGCTGAAGCAGTCCGACAAGATAACGATAACTGGGAAACCACCTACTAACCAAACCTTTGTTGACACATTCAAATTCTTTCACGATTGCCCTAACCAGACCTGTTTAGTCATTGCTTTTGTAGCCTACTGGACTGGACATGCGCCTGGTTACTGGCCTACCTGTGAGTTGTGTCACCGTTGTTTGACCGAGCCGGCCGAGTGGTATGCGCCACTTCAACCGCTAGGGATACTTTGCGCGTCATGCGAAAAGTCACCTACCTATGTGCCGGACCGTGAAAGGTTCTTAGCCGAGATCATAGCCGGCCGCCCTGGAACCAAGAACCTAGCACCTAACAAAAGCGCGGTTAAGAAAACAGGTTTGTTCAACAAGGCTAAAGCCGCTTTCACCGTCGAACAGATCGCCGGCGAACATACCTCTTTGCGCCGCGTAAGCCCTAACAAGCTGAAAGGCTGTTGCCCTCTACACCAAGAACGTACCCCCAGCTTCTACGTCTACACCGATACCGATACGTGGCGTTGTTTCGGCGCGTGTGCCGAAGGCGGGGACGTTATCGCACTTACCCAGAGATTGATGGATAGGGGGGTCATAGTGCATGACCACGCCTAAAGGAGTTATACGTGCTTAGATTTGTCTCTACCGCTCTAGGGGAATTGTCTAAAAGTGAGGTATTCATTGGGCCTTGGCCTTATTGTCCCGAATGTGATCAGGAGTTTGATTCGTTTCAAGAAGTAAACTTTCCAAGTTGTTTGTCCGAGCCGGCCTGTGAGTTGTGTCACCTACCCCAACTATGGGAGATCAACTCCTTTCATATGTGGCGTTGTAGATGCGGCGCAGAGTGTACTACGTCACGAGTGTCGGATGTACCAAGGAGTGATGAAGAAGTTATTAATGTCCACAAAAATTGAAATCGGGCGTTGCTATTGGTACGAACCAATGCCAACCGAGGAAGATGATGCTTGCCCAAATTGTAATTTTTTATTTGCAAGCGATGAAGAACCAAAACCAACGTTGGTTTTGGTCAAACGCGCTTTAATTTCTTTTACTAGCTCTTGTCCAGAGTGCGAAGAAATGATCGACCTTTCAGTGGCAGGGATGCAATTTCATTCTGGGGATAATGTGCTATTGCCATACGTTAGGGTTATGAATTTGGATTTCAGAAACTATTCGCAATCTGATGTTTCTATAAAGTGGTTACACATTGCTACTGAAAATGAAGTGACCAATTGGTTTTTAGAATCTGAGAAACAAGCAGACGCAATATTAAATCGATGGAAAAATTCCCATGAACAAATGATTCGCAAAATGGGACTTAAAGATTCTCCCTTAAACGCATTAGATTCGCCAACAGATGACCTCACCTAAAGACGCGGCTCTGCATCTGTTGAAACGTGCTGGCATAGCTCCAGAACGTGGCGGTATGCCGTTCAACGATACGGGGAACGCCGAGCGGTTGGTCGAGGCCCACGCCAAAGACCTACGTTTCAACCCAGAATGGCGAAAGTGGCTCGTATATGACGGGACCCGCTGGGAAGCAAACGCGTCCGGCGAGATACAACGCCGCGCCAAATCAACCATTGACCTGATGCACACCTACGCGTCCCAATTATCGGCTGAAGCGGCCGCCCATGACGATGAAATACTGAAGGCGCAGAAAGCTAAAGAGTCCCAAGCCTTTTCCAAATGGGCTCTAAGATCAGGCGGTAAACGCGACCTTGACGCGATGATCGCTCTTGCGTCATCCGATCTATCGGTAGAGATAAAGACCGCGGACCTCAACCGCTCACCCTGGTTATTGAACGTCCTTAACGGCACCCTGGATCTACGCACCGGCCAGCTCCGCGAACATGAACGGAAAGACCTCATAACCAAGATGGCCGGTTGTGAATATGACCCAGACGCTGAATGTCCTAACTGGCTCAAGTTTTTAGACCGCGTGATGGCCGGCGATCAAGACGTTATCGACTTCCTTAGACGGGCCATCGGTTATTCGCTCACAGGGATCGTAACGGAACATGTGATGTTCATCATGTGGGGTTCCGGCCGGAACGGTAAAAGCACCTTCATCAATACCATCATGGCGTTGATGGGTGAATACGCCCAGAAAGCCGCGCCGGAGCTGTTACTCACCAAGGCCCAGGACAACCACCCTACCGGCAGTTCAAACCTTTACGGCGCAAGATTCGCACCCACCATAGAAACGGCCGAAGGCCGCCGGCTGAATGAAACCCAGGTGAAGGAGCTGACCGGCGGCGATACGGTTTCGACCAGACGTATGCGGGAGAACTATTGGGAGTTCGCGCCCGTCCACCATCTCTGGATGGCTACCAACCACCGGCCAACCATCAGCGGTACGGACCTTGGTATCTGGAGCCGGATCCGCATGATCCCATTCACGGTGATGATACCGCCGAAAGAACGGGATCAGAACCTCCAGACCAAGCTCTTAGCCGAATTGCCAGGGATATTGGCCTGGGCGGTACGTGGTTGCCTTGAATGGCAAGAAGGGGGCTTACAAGCACCTACAGCGGTACAAGAGGCCACCAAGATATATCAGACCGACATGGATATTCTTGGGGATTTCATCGCGGAAAGGTGCGTCATCCTTGACGGGGAACGCGTGGCGGCCACTGAGATATATAACGCCTATAAAACGTGGATCCCTGAAACGGGTGAACGGGTGATGACTAAGAAGCAATTAGGCCAGCGGTTACAGGAACGCGGTTTCGTTTCCGTGAAGGGCGCAAAGGGCCGGCGGTATTGGGTCGGTTTACGCCTAGCGCAAGACGATGATGAAGACCATCCAACCCAACCAGGGCTATTCGATCAGGAATTTTCCAGCGAAATGGGTGGCGTGAGAATTTCTGAAAATCCTGAAATCGTGCCTGAAAACGAAAAAGGGTGGCGTGACTTAAAGAATCCGCATATTACACGCCATGCGACCCATTCTCTAGGGGTTGATGGGGAAAACCCTGAAGTCACGCCACCCCAGGCACAAAATGAAAATCTCACGCCACCCAACACGCCACCTGATGAAGATGAACCAGAAATTTGGAGCCCCGAAGATTTTGACATCTAAAGGGAAGTATCCAGGGGTTAATCAGATCATTGCCCGTTTACAAGAAGGGCAGAAGATATTAGACGCTCAACATGAAGCGTGGATGAATGAGGATCCCGATGCCTGGAAACTCACAAGATTCGGGAACGCCTTAGCCCATTGGGAAAACCTCGAAAGGATACTACGAACCGTCTACGCCGGCTGTATCTGGAACGGAAACCAACCGGCGTGTAAGCCGGACTCAGTAGTGATGTGTGATAGGTGTGTTACAGAAAAGAATCGGCCATAAAAAAACAACAACAGTATCGGTGATAAAGGTCGAATGGATGGGGTTTAGCTATCGGGTTTGGCGTTCAAATGTCCCTACACGGGCTGGAGTAGTCACCATCGATCTAATCCATCCATTAAATAGATATAAAGGAATACCGTGTTTGACGTTCCGACAACTTTTAACCAAACATCTCCGTGAACGGTTCAAAACTAGAACCAGTCTGGCTAAATGTGCTTTAGATAATTGCGATTGGGAAGAAGGTTTATTACAAAGATGATAAGACCACCAAATACAAAACCATCACAATCGGAAAAACAGAACCGCTACCTCCTGTACATCGAGATCGCAATAGCGGCGATCCTTCTTATGATGTTGGCCGGAATGTTTGCCGGTCTATGTAATGGGCCTATCGGCCTCGCTGGGCCTCAAGGAGAACCAGGGCCGCAAGGCCCAGCGGGTGATACCACCACCATGATAGGGCCGCAAGGGGCAACTGGTACTACTGGGGTTGCCGGACCCGAAGGGCCAACCGGCCCAGAGGGGCCAGAAGGCCCACCAGGGCCGCAGGGTGAAACGGCCGTAGAAGCGGGGCCGGAAGGCCCAGCGGGGCCACCAGGCCCACCAGGGCCACCAGGCCCCCCAGGTGGAATAGGTTATATAAACGCACCACCGGCGGCGTTGGCCCGTCCCAATGTCAACCATACATTGGTGTTCTCGGCAAGCGGTATTTCCGTAGGTTCGGCGGCCACCTACGGCACAGAGATCCCGAATCGTGTCTCTCGTCGGGTCTTGGATCTCACTGGTAAGAGCGCGATCCGCGCACAGTGGGCGCACCATCTCACCGAGATGTTACAGCTCAAGATCGAGTTCCTTGAAACAGGCTCTACCGATACATGGTTAACCCTGATACCGGCTTTTGGGACGGCAGTAGCCGCCTCTCACAATCAAGTGTCGGAGTGGTACGCCGTTCCACAGAACGAGGACCATCTGAATTTCATGGTACGCGCCGTTGTAATGGGAAACGGGTCTTTGACTCCAAATGTCACGTATATCGAATTGGATGCTAGATAAGGTTCAAGGGATCTGCCTAACAATATTTCTTGCAACACAGTTCTCCTTAAATAGTCTTTACAGTCCAATGCTTTTGATCGGATGGACCGCATTGGCCGGCGCGTCGGTCTGTGAATACCTAGCACCTAACAAAATAGAACGCCCGTTGTGGGTATTAGGTGCGCTGTTATTTCTACAGATAAGTCAAATATCAGCCATACCTGGCGCGGCTATCTGGGGGAACGGTAATTGGGTGTTAACGGCCGGCGTATTCCTTTGGGTCTTGCCTATGCCGCTGGTCTATATGGCCGCTAACCAGCATATCGAGAGATGGGTCTGTTTATTTGGTGTGATACACGCCCTATTCATAATCTTCCAAGGGTTCACCGATTTTGACCACACATCCAGCGTAGTCTGGTTTGGAAGTCCAGAAGGGTTCTCCCACAATCCGAATATCGCGGCGGGTTTACTGATACTATGCTTGCCCTTTGCTACCCGCGGTAATCTACGATGGGCGTTGATCCCGCTCCTTACTGCCATAATATTCACTAATTCCCGTTGGGCGTTCATCGTCGCAAGTATCTTGGTGATGGCGATGGGTTATAAGAATGTGATCTCTATCAGATGGGTTCTAGTTGGGTTAGGAAGTTTGCTCAGTGGTATCGGATTGATGGGGTTATTCACGCCCGTTACGGCTTCAGTAGCGTCTTTCAATAGCATAAGCTACGCCCAGGTGGTGCTTGAGAACGTATCGGTACGGTTGAGCGCACCCGATTGGCCTAACCTTTTGCCTTACGGGGTCGCGGAAACCAACGGTTTACACAATGTGCCGATGCGGATGGCGGCCGAATCAGGAGTCATATCGGCGGTGGTATGGGTATCCCTTAGTGTATGGGCGTTGTGCCGGATGAGATTCTCGCCGGCCTGGTGGTTGATGGTTTCTATCCTATTGCTTTCAGTGCTGGACCATTACACCTGGCGGCCGCATCTGATGGGGTTTTGGTTCGTAGCCCTTGGGATATTGGCCGTACAGCCGTCAAAAGATGACGATAACATCAATAATATAATTCCAAAGAGAAAGGATACAGATAATAATGGAGATAAGTAAAAAAAGTGCTGATTGGTGCCATCTATGTGGGCGTAGAGAACTCTATTTAGCAGATATTTGGTATCCAGATAACGCAGAACATGGTGGTCAAAACACGAAATACATACGTATCTGCCACAAGTGTGGCAATAGCATCATTCATGCTTCAGGAGTCTTAGATGCATAGCCGTCAAAAGATGACGATCACAGCTCTATACGCCAGACCTGAGTTGTACCTTCTCTAAAGACTTCAGTGAGCCACGGTGTCTTACCTGTATCATCCCAAAGCGTTGGCCCGTTAGGGGCCAAGAAGATGCCAGGAGCCCTGGCGTTATAGTTTGGGAATCGCCTATCGATCAGTACCCAACCGGCGTTTAATTCCTCTTGGGCCGCGTATGGGTCACAATTCTCTACCCATCCCATCAGACAACGGACAGCTACATCGGTTTCCACGAATCTACTTGGCGGTTGCCAGGTCCATGTATGAGGGCTAGGGACTTTATTCAATGCGCTCACCCAGAGCGATAGGGTGAACGAATTAGAGATTATCGCTTGATCATCGTGGTAGCCGGCAATATGTTCCAATGCTCTAGCGGTAGGCGGTGTTGCCATGTCGGAATAACGGGCCTGGTTGTTGAATTGCCAGACATACCCGTAGGCCATCACAGAGATAGCCACAACAGCCATCACAGGGGCGTAGGCCGGCCATTTCAAGTTGGGTAGCCACTTGGTTGCTACGATCCACGCAAGGCAGATATAGAGCGGCATGCAAAGCAGATAGCGGGAACGGTAAAAGACGTTTATGACAGTCTCATCAGTAGAAAGGAATACTAGTAACGTACCAAGCAGACACACCAGTACGCCCAAACCTTTCAACCATTCTTCTCTTGCGTTACGGGCCACGTAGATACCGATGGGCCACGCCAGTAAGAATTGCCACCACGCCGAATCGAATGGGTGGGTCAAGAAGATGAACGGACCTGGGTAATTCAACATCCCTGTGACGGGTAAAACATCGAGATACCAGGGTAGAGCTGTAAGTGCGGCCAGGCCGCCGATAGTCAAACCGATGATGTTATTCCGTAGTGGGTCTAGGTCTTTCCAACCCCAGCAAAGAGCAATCAGATAGACCGGCACAGTTACAACCGCCATACCCGCGGCAGTCTGGTTTATGAAAGGGATGATGGTAAGGGAACCGGCCAGGATCGCGGTGTCCGGCCAATTTCGTTTCTCGGATAAAGAACCCATCGCCCACCACGCGACCCCCAGGAAAGCGAAGGCAAGAAGCGGTAACGCACCCGTCACCAACATCTCACCATGTAAGAGATCAAGGGATAAGAAAGCTACCGTCCCGCATACGATGAGATTCTTGAAACGTGCCGGCCGAAGTCTTTTAGCGAAAAGGTAGACGGGAAGTATAGGAGCCATCGACGCTAAAGCTGACCAGATCTTATAACCGGCATCAACGCCAAACAGCTCTACGAAGGGGTACAGGAGTAGACCAGGGGCAAGCGGTGGACGGGGAAACCCGCCGATGAGTTCATCACCCATCGTCGCGGCCATACCGACAAGATATGCTCCACCGTCTACACCCAGGTAGCCGGTGTGGGTAAGTGTTAGAACGAGTCTAAGGGCTAAAGCCCCGAATATAACTGCTAATAACATAGAACCGCCCACCCTGGTTGGTACGTCCAGGGTGGGCAATGTAATGAATGGGTTGTGTGTGTGCAAGCGAGTTAACGATGCCTCGCTTTGCTGGTTTGCCGTTTGGTGGTCTTTTTGGATTTTGTTGGGTAAAACTTCTTGTGCGTTACGCGACCCTTACGGATCACGTGTCGTACAGGCATTTACCGTCTACCCATTGGACCACGGCCGGCGAAACCAGCGGCTCCGATAGCCATCATCCCTACACCGAGCATTACTACAGCGGCGTTGTAGATCAGAGGCACAAGGTCATTCAAGGACTGTGCGCCAGAGAATGAACCTATGTTGGTGTTGGAACCAGCAGACGCGGCTTGCGAAAGGATAGTGGATTCCAGAACCAGGCCAACCACGATCACGATCACACCCATGATGATGCTTACGATTCTCTGTTGTTGCATTTAGGTCTATTCCTCCTTTGACACACGCGGTCTAACGCCGTAGTGCCCAGATCATTGCAGAACAAACCGCCGTAAGTAGGCCAACCATTGCGATCAATAGCATGATGAACGTAGTAGTTCCCCATAGCTCGTTGACCGCCCCGCTTGTAAGCGGCTTACTCACGTCTTGTAACGTGCTGACTTGACTGATGCCGATAAAGAGAAAGGCAAAAGCCAAAGGTATTGCAAGTACAGCGGCTGGTCGCATGAATCAAATCTAAGTCAAACTGTAATAATAGTTCAATATAGTGAGAATATATCACTATGTTGCGTTTAAGACCCATACATATATATAAATACCTAAAGGAAAGGGGGTAGTGATGGAACCTGGATATATAGCCCCAGCAAAGGAACCGGCATATATACCTCAGAAGGTTTACACCAAACAAACCACCAATGGGCCAGCTCAATACACCTCAAGCCTTGCTGTAAGGGAATTACTTCATGAGCTAATGACGGATCTCAAGCTGAGTAAGTACCAACTAGGAAGGATGCTCGGAACCACTCAAGGGGCTCATGTTTACAGGTGGCTTACTGGGACTTATAGACCAGGGCCGCTTTATCTAATGAGGTTATTAAAGATTTGTCATATGAAGATCACCGGCCATCCCGTCGCAAACATTTCTTACATAGACTGGGACAATAGCGTAATAAAGTGGAGAGATGGGAATGTCACTTATAACAATCACCTATCTGGGAGCGGGGGGCCGTTACCGGCATCGGAACGCGAATCTAGACGGGAAATGGCCGTTATACCTCATCAACCAGCGCGACCAGATGGCGCACATAGTTGAGGACCAACCCGTATTCCCCGTCCAACCGCCGGTAGAGCTTGATTCCTGGCGCACTCTGGTGATGGAAGACCCACCTAACCCGCCAGTGGTGGTACAGAAACGAATGATGGTCTGCGAGGACAACGGTATGTGGGGGATCACCCCTGAACCCTTTACCGACACGATAGAACATACCCGCCAACGCAGACGGGCCTTACAAGAAGCAAGGCAAGCCGCAGAATCAGCGGCCGCCAAAGCGATAGGCGGCTCATGGATCCAGCAAGCTGGGTTTTTAGCCGGAGCTGTCATCGCGGCGGCGGCCGGCTTGCTTATCTGTTTGATCATAGCCTCGGAGAAGTTTGGTAATGGCTAACCCAAATAAAGCACCACGTAGGCGTTTCAAAGGCCGGTCTACTTCTTTGAGGAGGGGATCTAAGCCAAGTAAATCAATAATTGTCAAAGATACTTTTAATACACCTAGAGGAATGTATGTGCGCGTAGGACAAGCAGGGAAATTAAACCTTTATATAAAAAAAGACAATATAGGTACTCATTGGTTAGTAACTAAAGAAAACAAGATTATTTATGACAATTATTACCAACGCCCAAGTATCAGGTTATTACGAAAACGAGATCAAGAATATATAGACGCTTCGGCTCGTTCAGGCGTGGATAAATCACGAATAATGGTCCCGAAAGATACGCCTACGAATTGGAAAGCTATACCTGGCTCCATTTATTCGTTATCGGGGTATTGATTTAATGGCTAACCCAAGAAAGGCACCACGGCCGAGGAAGGCTAAACCCTTACTTGGTGGGTTCGTAGTTGAATATAAGACAGTTAGAGGCCAGCGATGGGTTTTCGCTAACGGTAAAGAGGTCGGGACGATTGACCCGATGTCAAGTGCCGCCGGCAAGTGGGCGTTCATCCCAATTCAAGGCTACGAAACAATTAGTAAAGACCCATTCAAGGAGATCATTTGGGGAAGGACTATTGGAGACGTTAGAAAGCGTCTTGAGTGGAAGTTAGCACGAAAGGAACGTCGGAAACTATTAGGGCTACCAGAGGGGGAATGACAATGGCTAAACCCGTAAAACTACCCAAGTACCTCCAGGGCAAGAACCCAAAGCCGTTGATCGAGGTCTTTGAGGATTACAAACCGATTGACCCTGTTGATTTCATTAGATCAATTACGCTTTTTGCCATTGAGGAGTCAGTGCGGTTAGAAGCGGAGAAGAATGTTAGCTAACGCAGTAGATAGGTTATTCAAAGAGGCAACCCGTAAACGGGACAAAGAAGAACGAGCGGCCGATATAGCCGAGGTTCGGGAAACGGTCATCGTCTATGACTATGACCCCCAGATAAAGGGCGGCACCATCTGGCAAGCGACGTTACCTCTTAGTGAGCTATTCCAACACGTTGGTGCCAGTTGCCGGTACACCTATGACACTGAGAAGGCGCGGCCCATCGGAGCCGCGTTAGGTGCGGCTGGTGCGTCATTCCTTGTTGGCCTCTTATTCTTGATTTTTCTACCCATAGCGATGGCGGCCGTCCTGGGGTTGATGTTCGGCGGCCCGTTGGGTGCTACGGCCGGCTGGATCGTGGCACCCCGTTACGCGCCGAAACCCATCTGGCTTGTAAGGCGCGTCTGGGCGCAGATACCGCCGGATGATGCTCCACCAGTGCCGACAACCGGCTATGACGGGCGAAACACCTATCTCGACGGTGAGTGGGAACGTACCGTGATGCCGCTCCCGCACACGTATCTCCAGGGACCGGCCGTATGGCCTCACCTACTAAATGTGCCGATGGAACCCTCGGCCCAAAGCGGCCACATAATCGGATTAGACGGCCCAGACGATACGCCGGCTTATAAACCCGTTGTACACAGGGCCACAACGCTATATCGGATGCTACAACAGCAAGTCACAAAACGCCGTCTGAGTCGAAAGAATATGAGCGGATGGCAAAAGGTTCAGATAGGAAGTTGCGCCGTTCTAGCGTTAGGCGTTTTGGGTCTTCTCTTGTTCGTACTACTTGTGACCGAGGAACCTGCTGGCGCGGCCGCGGTAACAACCCAGTTCAAATTTTAGGAGTTAATCATGCCTAATCCAAGTAAAGCACCAAGAAAAAGGCAGTCCCTTAAACAAGCAGGAACGCACTTCCGGTTAACGTATCTGCCGGTAAACCAGCGATGGGTAGTCACTTGGGGGGAACAGATCATTCCAATAAGCCAGCGTGACTCCGGCCCCGATGTACGTTCTTTCGCAACTAAAAAAGAAGCTACCGCCGCCCTTAAACGTGTGGGTCTAAAGCCTAATGCTAGCGGAGTGATAGTTAATGCCTAATCCAAGTAAAGCACCAAGAAAGAAAATTAAACCACTAAAGGGTAGTACACGCAGATACCCAACAGATGCTGAACGAGTCGAGCTAGTTAATCTTTATCACTTAGCACGTACAGCCGGAAAAGAAAAGCGTTATGACCGCTTACAGTGGGCAGTGGATAACTTTGTTAGAGAGCATCCTGATTGGAGCCACGCAAGCGCATATAAGTCGGTAGAACAAGCTACAGCCCAACCTAGGTTTTAGGAGTTAATCGTGCCTAATCCAAGTAAAGCACCCAAAAAGAAAGCGATTCCAATGGAGAAACATGGCTGAAAACGATTTTGTTAACGATATGGCCGATGACGCGGATAGGGAATTAGAAGCGTCTACGCCGCAATACAACAACGGTAACAAGGCTAACAACCGCGCCGGCTTAGAGGACATTCTGGTACGCCAGAACACGGGCGGCGGTTTCAACCCCGTCAAAGAAGCCGTGACCGGCTCGGAGAACCCCGCCGAATATTGGGTACGGACCAGTCTTACCGCTGATGAGATACAAGACGATGTACTCATTTACGGAGAACTTCAGTGGGGTCTGGACGGTTACGAAGATGTGCCTTGGATGATGTACGCGGAGTACCACCTAAGACGGTCTGAGAACGGAAACGCCTTACGCATGATGGAAGCTATGCACGTAGGCCAAATGTCTTACAAACGGGATATGTTCACGGGCGCGGTAAAAGGCGGGATCCTAAGACGCGCCAACACCATCAACAACGAACAGATAGAACCTAGTTCCTAACAAAGAGGTTAACCGATGCCTAACCCAAGTAAAGCACCAAGAAAACGTTTCAAAGGCCGTACCCGCTCTCCCATGACGGGATTAAAGCCTGGTAAGAAAAATTTATGGTCGCAGTATCAACTTTTACAACGGCAAATGTTAAAGGCGCGAAAACAATATGATGAGAATGAAGATCGAAATTACCATAGCGAAAACGTGCTATTGATGGCTGAAACTGTCGGTACTGCCGCCGACATAAAGAAAGCTAAGAAAATTATTGTGGACCGTAACAAAGCGGGCTATCTACCGCCAGAGGCATATAAAGCGCAACAGGCTCTAAGTCTGAAATTGTGGAGTAAATTTTTTGGGCGCAAACATCCGTTTACGGGCAAATTTGCCGGACCCTATAGCAGGCGCGACCCAAACGATCCGGTGATTAATGCGATCGATTAATGACAAAAACGAACAGATAGAACCTAGTTCCTAACAAATGACAACGTGCTTAAACGATAGGCCGGACCATCACTGGCAGATAGCGACCTCTTGTGGCCCTGGTGG
>Ga0209756_1000623_pt1 | contig 34571 bp, 47 predicted proteins | sample ETNvirenome_6_85_FD_184071 | JGI IMG/M metagenome (GOLD analysis project Ga0209756, IMG submission 184071) | Marine viral communities from the Pacific Ocean - ETNP_6_85 (SPAdes) (version 3) | ecosystem: Environmental > Aquatic > Marine > Oceanic | place: Pacific Ocean | collected 2013-06-19 | reverse complement strand
CGCTTGAGAGAACTTATAAAGCCGGCGGTCGCCTAGAATTGAGTTTTCAAGGCCGCCGGCACCGGGCAGCAGAAAATCACAATTGACATTTTTAACTGTAAAAGTTTCTTCGGCCATTTTCTCTTCCTACCCTGTCCCATATGGCTTATCTTTACTAGGCAGTAACATAGCCGTGGGGCCATTTTCCAAGCCGTTCTTGCTCCAGCTATTTTTTCTATACGTGACGCCCTTTAAAAACTCACCGACGCGCATCCAGCCCATATGCCATGCTTCGCCACTAACATTAAATATAAAATTATAATCTCTAGCGTATCGGTTAAGCCACCTATACTTTACAGTTTTAATCTTCTTGCTTTTGCTGCTGGTGTCCAGCATTGATGTAGACTGAAGGTCGACGGCCGCGGCCCAACCGTGATGGGATGTTCCTGGGCGCGCCGTAAGGGGCGTACATTTGGCCTTTCTATTTCCAACGGTGCCCTGGCCGGTTCTTGCGCGATAGTTGCCATCATAACAATTCTGCTTATATAAACCATTCTGTTGCTCATAGGTTCTGTAAGAGTTGTTAACCAAAAATCGTTTCTCCCCGGGATCGTTAGCAAAAACAGATTCGTATTTTTGAATTAAATTCCTAAGATCTGTTTCCATGTCCTTTAAGATAGAAATCTTGGTTCCATGAATAACAATCTCTTTGCGAATGTGATTGGGTAACTTGGCATTATCTACCTTTTCGCCTGTGGGAGCATATGTCACGGGGCCCTTGGCTGCACGACTGCTTTTACTTGGCGCGTCTTTAGCGGAATTTGATCCTCCTTGTCTCCGGCGGCCTACGGTACTCGGGGCGCCATAAGACGCTAGCTTGAATTCGTTACCAGAAGGAGCCTTGGCAACAGAACTAATGTCAAATATCTTTTCGCCAATTCGAACTATTCGCGGGTTTGTAAGATAGTTTATGTCAGCAAACTCCACTTCCACATACGTTCCCGGCGGGATTGCCCCCATAACCGGGTTGGCTGCTAAAGAAACCACTACGTCTTGCATAGCTGCCACCTTTTTCTTAAACACCTCTTTGTTATCGAAGTCTTCTGGGAGGAGGTCCGCTTTAATACACGGGGTCCACACCTTATAAACATAATTAAAAACCTCAAAGTCGGGTTTTTTAGATGCCTTATAACGAGCGAAGTCAAGAGGATTTGTCATGCGAGGCTGCGATGTGGTGTATGCGCCGACCACAATGCCCGGGACAGGGTTGGGGGTAGAATAGGCTAGCTCGTACGTGCTTCCGAGTTGGAAGGCACTCAGGCCGCGGGACGGCTTATACAGCCGGCGATCGCCGAGCCGGGAAGGGATATCTTTGCCGGAGCCGGGGAGGAGAAACTCACAGTTTACATTTTTAACCGTAAAAGACATTATTCTTCCTCCGACGTATTGAGTAAATCAAATATTTGCTCCTTGTCATCAGCAGTTAGTCCAAGGTGTTGCTCTTTTTGCTTCTGAAGGAGTGCAGTAAGTCGAACCAGTTGTTCGTTTGACCGCTGCAGATTCTCTACATACTTGGCGGCAATCGATCCTAAATCTTTGCGCGCTGAGTCAGAGACCTTCATATCACTTATCGCGTCCATGAGCAACGATTTCGCCATAGCCCGATCCTCGCGGATATTGGTAGTGGTCTCCTCTATATAATCATCAAGATTTAAATTTGGCCGCTTTCCCATTTTTCTTTAAATACCTTATACCGTTTTCTCAACTTATTTAAGTTGTTAACCACCTGTTTGGTGTTAAGTCCTGTTATCTCCCTCAAGTATAAGTAAATAGCTTTTTTGTTAAAAATTTCTATCTGATCAGCTGAATCTAGAAGAATGCGCACTGCGGTAAGCACCTTCTTTTCATTTTCCTTGAGCATGAACGAGTCCCACGTCGTCATCTCAGTGCCAAAAGAGGCCCAAAATTCTATATTTTCTCTCTTAGACTCATAGGTTGGTTCCCGAGAAACCAAGTCTTCGTCCACTTGATTAATAACGTCCTCTAAATAAACCTCAGTTCGATTCTGTTTCTGAGTCTTTTTGACCTTGTGAATAAACCAATTTTTTGTAACAACCGAGAAATAAGAAAAGGCTTTAGATCCTTTGTTGGGATCATATTTATTTAAAATAGTGGTCAGCCAGATCTTACATTCATCTTTAAGCGAATCAATGTTGGGAAGAGTTGTAAATCGATAAGTGTAGATAATTTTATCTACCATCTGATCAAAGGCTGGTTGAATGTATTCGATATAGAGAACTGATTTGAGTTTCCTATCTTCTGTGTTTGCGTATTTTACAATGGCATCTTCATGCACTTGTGTAAAATAATAATTTTTAGTTGATTTCTTGCGCTTCTTGCGCTTCAGCGGCGATTTCATCTAATTGTTCCTCTAGTTCATCGTCGAGGGTGTATTCGAACGTTTCTCGAAATAACTCTAGTTCTTCTCTAACGTCTTTGGTTTTTCCAATAAGCTCTTGAATTACCGGCTCACCATAAAATGTATCCATGCTATAGAGTGACTCCGTAAATATTTCAAATGACTTAAAGGCTAGATAAAGATCCGCCATATTTTCAGAAATATATAGAAATTTTCTAAGAAGACGTACGAGATACCACCCCATAAGAACATTGAATATCACCGATCCAAGAGCTATTAGGCTTACCATTATCATCTTTTATCGTCCATCTCTTTTTTTTGTTGTTTCAGTTCGTCTCTTGAGGTTCGAATAAACTCCTCTGTCGTGTCTCCCACTCTCCTCTTTGTAGTCTTTGACTTCGTAAATGTGCGAAATGTGGAGATTTTTTTGATAAGGTGGCCACCCTGTTGACACACAGGACACACCTCTGCACTCTCTGTAGAGAGATGTTGAATTATCGTGTCCTTCTTACATGAAGAACAATAATATTCATAGCGCGGCAATCTTACTCCTCTAGGGAGTTAATGACATCACCAAGCTCAGTATTTTCCAGCGATACCACTGGTGGGTTTGTGATCACCAAGGAACTATGGCTAGAGTCCTCCGGATCAACTTGAAAATTCATGTCTTGCAAAAGCGGAACGATGTCCGACTGTTCCAACAATGATTTTTGAAGGGCCATCATGAGAGCCCCCATAGCTTGAGAAGTTAATTTCATTATGGACGCTTCTCCAAGTTTTTGATTCTAGCATCTATGTCTCTAAGGTGTCCTTCCATATCGCGGCTAAAGGAGCTTAAAGCTTCTCGTAGCATCTGGTCAACGACCTCTCGGACATGACTTTCTTTTAGCACCTGGGGTGCTTTCTTCGTTGTTGACTTTTTCATTTTACCTCCGTATTTTTAATAAAGTCGTAATCGGCATCATACATCATTTGTGCCAATCCTTTAAAATCGACTTTAGGCTCCCACCCCAATTTTTCTTTTGCTTTGGTTGGGTCTCCCAGTAAATAGGGAACTTCGTGTGGCCTAAATAGTCGTGGGTCTATCTTAACATACTTATCTATATCATTTAAACCCGCGTATTCAAATACATAATGCAAAAATTCTCGCACCGTATATGAATGTCCTGTGGCGATGACAAAATCATCTGGTTTGTCTTGCTGCAGCATACGCCACATCGCTTCAACATAATCACCAGCATAACCCCAGTCGCGCTTCGCATCTAGATTACCTAGGTGCAGATGTTCTTGTAGACCAAGTTTGATTCGGGCAGCTGCCATTGTGATTTTTCTTGTAACAAACGTTTCGCCGCGACGGGGGGATTCATGATTAAACAAGATCCCGCTCGATGCATGGAGCCCATAAGCCTCGCGGTAGTTTCTTACTAGGTGGTGAGCAAAGACCTTCGCACAAGCATAGGGCGACGCGGGCTGTAGAAGGGACTCCTCACTAAAGGGAACGTTCAGGTTATCGCCGAACATCTCAGACGATGACGCCTGATAGAACTTCGCTTCAGGGCAAAGCTCCTTATAAGCATTCATTAAGCGCAGCGTCCCCATAACAATAGAGTCTACCGTTTCTTCCGGGACATCAAAGGAGACGCGCACGTGAGACTGTGCTCCCAGATTATAAATCTCATCCGGCTGGTATTTGTTTAAAAGCTTCCAAAAGCAACCTGCATCATGAAGGTTACCATATTCCAATATTAAGTTGGGATTTTCAAATATCGTGTCTATACGATCCGTGGTTATCAGAGAGGTGCGCCTCTTGACACCTATTACTTTATATCCTTTGGATAACAGAAGCTCGGCTAAATAAGAGCCGTCTTGTCCTGTAATTCCTGTTACTAGTGCTGTTTTCATTTCATCCTATCTTTTCGCCTAAAAGGGTCGATACCAATTATAAGTCTGTTTTATGCCGCTGTCAAATGAAGTAAAGTTATAGTCTCCAATTGTTTGAAGCAGCAAAGCGTTGGCACCATCTTTACGATGCTGCCCATCTAATTGATTATTATAAACAATTTTCACATCAATGTTTAAATGAGAAATTAAAATTTTTGCCATCTCGTCAATACTTAAATTTTCGTTGGGTGCCACAATAATCGGGTCATCGCTGTGATGGTGTGTTAATAATAGAGGGATAATTTGACAAAGATCCTCCACATATAGCTGCTGGCGGAGCGGCGCTCCGGTTCCCCACAGCTCTAGAGTATCTCCGTCTTTTAGTTTGGCGGCTTTGCTAATGAGAGCGGGAACAAAGTGAGAAGTATCGGTGTCAAAATGATCACCGGGGCCATACACGTTAGAGGGACTAAAAGTACTATAGTCTACTTTATGCTGACTTCGATAAGCTAGTATTAGTGCATGTAATAATCGTTTAGAATATCCATACGCAAAATTTGTGGTTGCGCACGGTCCGTCAAATATCTCATCTTCTGTGAATGGGTACTTAGAAACTACATCGGGAAACGCGCAAGTACTTAATGCTCCCAAGAGTCGCGGGACGCCGGCTTGGTGAGCCCCAGCGACAACGTTTAAATTCATCACTACGTTTTGTTCGAAAAACTCTACCTGATTGGAGGAGTTATCTTTTATTCCACCTACGCGGCCGGCGAGGTGCACAACGGCCTCGGGCTGTATGTCCGCATACATTTTATCAACCGCCGACCGATCAAGGAGATCGTAATCAGTAGACGAAAGATATACCCAATCTGGACGATAACTCTGCAGTCTTCGACCTATGAAACCGCTACCGCCGGTGACCAACACTGTCATAGATATAGTTTACATCATTACTGAAGGATGTTGAAGGAGGTCTTTCGTTTTCTTTCATCGTCGAAGCCGTCATTAACAAAGGGCGTTATCATCGTTCCCTCCTTGGTGACCACGGCTTCGGAATGCTTGGAATTTTTATTCTCAATACCAGATTGCTCTTTTTCTTGAATGGCAACCCATCGTGCAAGGGTTTCTTTATCTTTTTTAACTTGCTCTGTGTGTTTTACTATAAAATCTTTTTGTGCCTTAATATCCATCTGAGATATGATTGTCTTAATAAGTCCTTTTTCAAAAGCTGTTCGTACCTCTTGTAATTGTTGAGCAGGATCATTCTTCAAAAATATACTCCTTAGCATGTTTAGTGTTAGATTCTGGTTAGTGTTGAGAATTTTCATTACCTCAGAGACTATACCGCTAAGATTAAACCGCCATGCATATTGAATGATCTGAGGTATTAGTTTTCTTTGCTGCAAAAATGTGTCGGGGCTTTTCAGGATCCGATCGAGGGCCACCGCATCTCGGATTTGCTCTTTCCATTCGAGAAGCTGCTCATATTTATGATCTACCTCATAAAAAGGAATATCCAGGCCAGTAAGCCAGAATTCATCATCGATAACCCCATAGTCGGGGACTTGCATCTTCGCTTCTTTGGCTAAGGTAAACAGTTCCGTTCCCGGATAGATGCTAGCCACGCCGATGTCATCATAATAAAGATAATGAAGGTACTGAAGTTCTTGGACGAAATCGATTGTTTCGGCAATTGTTTCATGTGTCTCCCCGGGCAAACCAGAAATCAAAAATGCTGTGGGCTTGATACCGGTCTCCGCAAACAGCTTCATCGCATGGCGTACAGCTTTCTGGGTGAGGCCCTTTTTCATCAGCTTCATAACTGGTTCGGAGCCAGACTCTAAACCAAACATAACCTGAATGAAGCCCGCATCCCTCATAAGCATTACAACTTGCCTAGAGATGGGACGAAAGCGCGCGCTGCAAATGAGCTGCGTTTTGACGCCGCGGCGGATCATCTCCTCGCAGAATTCAATTGTTCGATCCTTAATAATCATAAAGGCGTCATCATGGATCCAAACAGTGTTAATAGAAGGATGACGTTCAAGTATCTGTTCTATCTCATCGACGATGTTCTTTGCTGACCGGCAGCGAACTTTACGACGGGATGCCGCATCGAGGACACAAAAGTTGCACTTATAGGGGCAACCGCGACTTGTGAGAAGTCCGGCAATTGTCTTTCCTTCCCACAAAAACAGTTCGTGCTTAGGAAAGGGCAAGATATCAAGGTCATCAATTAGGCCGCGTTCTTCGGTGACCACCACTTCTTCTTTCTTGTGGTCGTAAAAAGCAATTCCGGCGACGTTATTAAGGTCTCCTTCCTCGTCCCAACACTGAACCAGTTCGCCCAATGTTATCTCGCCTTCGCCGATAGCGCACACTACATTTCTATAATGCTCTACTAGTTGGCGATACATCACGCTCACGTGCATACCTCCGATAACAATTTTAACCTGAGGATGATTTTCTTCCAGATATTTTATGAAGCGGAAGGCGCCGGCTCGACTATGGGTCATCATCGAGATCCCTACTATGTCTGGCTTAAACTCTTCCAGATCTTTGGCGAGGGTTTCCATACATTTTTCTTTTGTAACGTTATTCAGAAACCGAGTCAACACTTCATAGCCTCGATCTAAGTTCTCTAGGTAAGAGTGGAGATACCCTAATCCGAGGGGGTAGTGACTATCATGCGCGTTCTCAATTCGATGAAATTCATCAATCGTAGTGCACGTTAATAATATTTTCATGGAAAGTCCTCTTTATAAATACGTTATAAGTATACATATTGCTACCAAATAAAATGGTTTTTATAGTATTCCACAATTTTGGGTATTTCTTCATCAAAATTTTTCTGCGGCGTCCAGCCCAAAGCACGTAGCTTGGAATCGTCCAATGCATATCGGACATCTTGACCAGGGCGCACTACTGAAAAATCAATATACTTTTCCCAGTTCTCCTCTGAGCCATGATATGCACCTATGATTTTTTTGACTGTGTCCTTATTGGGCTGTTCGAAGTGGCCCGCCACATTAAAGATTTCATTAAGCGCTCCGGAATCAATAATCGTCATAACCGCCGAAGCAGTATCATCAGCATGTAGCCAATTGCGCACTGGTTCGCCGGCATCATGAAGGCGAACTTTTTTCTCTCTTATTAGGTTTTTCACTGTAAGCGGGATTAGCTTTTCGGGGTATTGGCCAATACCATAATTGTTGGTGGGACGCAAGATAACATAATTAATGCCGTAAGTGCGCGCCCACGCGTGGATAAGCATATCTCCTGCGGCCTTCGCCGCAGAATAGGGGTTACTCGGTTTGAGCAAGTCCTGCTCGGTATGGGCTCCATCTTCTATGTCGCCATACACCTCGTCGGTACTGATGTGAAAAAAAGCAGGCCGATCATTGCAATTAATTGGTTTGAACCGGACTAGATCTAATAAATTTTTCACCCCTAGGATATTGCTATCTATAAATTCATCGCTATTAACGATGCTATTCCCTACGTGTGATTCTGCTGCAAAGTTAATAATATAGTCGCAGTCGTAAAGGCGATCGAGGTCTTTGATATCCACCTCTTCAAATTCAAAATTTGGAGATTGCTCGAATTCTTGCAATAGCTTTGTGTTAGCTGCGTATGTAATCTTATCGATTCCGCGGACCTTCCATCCCCTCGCTAGCGCTTGGCGGACAGCATATGAGGCCATAAAACCCAAACATCCGGTGATGTAAACAATTTTCACATTAGCACCCGAAAGTTGAAAAATTCTTTTACACACTTTTCAATATAATCAAGCTTTTCATCGGTAAGTCCGTAATAGGTTCCCAAAAAGAAACTATCATGAGTTACTTTGGCAGCCATCGGGAAGGTTTCTTCTAGGGCCCCATATGGCTCCGCCAGATGGATGTAGCCCGGGTGTGCCAATACAAGACCAGTGAAATATGATCTGGTCTGTATCTTTTTACTTTCCATAAAATCAACGAAATCCTGTCTCCCAATTGGAGATCCGTCGCGCACTGTCAGTAAAAACCCAAACCAGCAAGGATCTGCCTTATAGGTGGGCTCTGGAAGATGAAAGTAGTTCTCGTACGGAGCAAAAATTTCCTTAAGCCTATTGAAGTTCTGTCTGCGCGCCTCGTCGAGCATCGGTAATTTCTTAATCTGTTCTAGCCCCATTGCTGCAGCCAAATCTAAAGGCTTGAGATTATACCCAATCTCATCAAAAACATACCGATGATCAAAAGTGGTGGTCTTCATTCCTGGTAACCACTCTTGAAATCTATTTCCACAGGCGGTTCCGCTAGTTACTGAGCCCGGCTTAGCCGTATTACAGTAGCAGGCGCGCCCCCAATCACGATAACTGGCGAGAACCATTCGCTTAACAGTGCTGTCGGTGGCTACGAAACCACCTTCGCCCATCGTCATGTGGTGAGCCGGAAAGAACGAACAAGTAGAGATGGTGCCAAAGGACCCAAGTTTCTTTCCATCATAGTATGAACCTAAAGCGTCACAAGCGTCTTCTACAAAAATTAAATTGTATTTCTTAACTAAAGACATTAAGCGGTCCATGTCGGGAGGATTTCCCAACACATGAGCAAACATAATTCCTCTAATTTCTGGATCCTCTTCCAGAACTCTTTCCACCTGATCCAGGTCTAAATTCAAATCTGGAAGGGTTACGTCCACAAATACTGGCTCGAAGCCATTTTGAATGAGGGGGTTAATAGTAGTAGGGAAACAAACGACGGGAGTGATAAACTTTGCTCCCGGTTTTAAGTTAAACCACTTACGAGACTTAAGGGCGCTAACAGCAAGAAGGTTGGCGGAAGAGCCCGAGTTTGTCAAGATGCCTGCCTTTTTGCCGAGGTGCTGTGCAAATTCTAACTCAAACTCGCGGCCCTTCTTACCAAAGATTAGCCATTCGGTGAGCAAACTCTCAAAGGCTGCTGTATATTCGTTCTCATCAAAAATAGGGCCCGAGTACGACACCCAGTCTTCTCCGGGAGTCCAGCTTTCTGCTTGTCGTTTTTCAATAATATATTCTTTAACCAGATCTAAAATCTGTTGTTTTTTGTCACTCATTTATCTGCTATTCCTATCTTATTGATAGTATATCAAAGTTTATTCTTTCTGTCCAGCTTTACTTTCTAAATCTTCAATGGCTGCTTTAATAGCTTCCTCGGCCAATACAGAACAGTGAATTTTAACGGGGGGTAGAGATAGCTCCTCTACAATCTGCATATTATCAATTTCAGCAGCTTCTTTCAGGGTCTTCCCCTTGATCCATTCCGTAGCGAGCGACGAGGCAGCAATCGCTGACCCACAACCAAAGGTTTTAAACTTTGCATCACATATGCAACTGCGCTCGTCCACTTTAATTTGGAGCTTCATGACATCGCCACATTCGGGTGCACCCACAATTCCGGTCCCAACACTATTATCATTTTTATCCAGGGATCCCACATTGCGCGGGTTGTCGAAGTGATCAATTACTTTTTTTGTATAGGCCATGGCGCGTTCTTTTCCTGTATATAGTGCTTAACTAAAGGAAGACCCACAGCCACAAGTAGTATTCGCATTTGGATTATTAAAACTAAATCCTTGTTGTTGTAACGTCACCACATAGTCTACCGTTGTGTCATTTAAAATAAATGAGCTGTGGGGATCTACATAAACCTTTACATCGTCATATTCGATAAGAATGTCCTCCTCGTCGAATTCGTCTTCTATGCTCAGCGAATATGACATTCCAGAGCACCCGCCGCCCTTTACGGCGACCCTTATCACGTCCCCTTCTTCTAGGGCGCCTTTAAGATGAGTCACGGCTGCCTCTGTGAATGCAATCATTTATCTTATGCTCCCGTGTCGTCAACAAAGTTATGATCTTTCATCTTCTTCCCACGCAGAGTAATTAGCGGCGCGTTCTTCCAGGTGTCTACCTCTTGACCGCAACCACTTCCTAATTGTACATCACCCATGTTACCCTTGTCAAGGAAATCATCGTCAGTAAATACACGATCGTATCTTACCGGAACTTCGTTGTCTCCATAGGTCTGAGAGATAACATTCTTAATGAATCCTTTGTCCACACCACAAATGCAAGGCATATTCTTCTTCGGATCAAACCACTTAATGTTAAGGCCCCGATTAATAATATCCGCTAAAGGCTCCTCGAAGAAATTTCCGAGAGAGACGTGCTGGTAGGGGCACGGCATAACATCTCCATAGCGAGAAATGGGTACCATTCTCTTGACAGCAATGCAGCCGATATCTCGGCCATACGAGGGAGTCATATGAGTAAAGATATCGTACTCTTCCTCAAATTTCTGGAGAATCTTTCCTTCCTTCTCGGTCATCATCGCGTCGGTCTGTCCTTCGTAGGCGCCGACCGGTTTTGCGTAGACAATGTAGGTCCCCACCTCCTTTTCTTTTGCAAAGTCTAAAAATTTTACCCACTCGTCTGTATAGATGCGATCTTTCCAGATTACAGTAGAAAGAATAATGTGAAGGCCCGCTTCCTTACAGGCGTCGATTGCGCGCATCGCATTCCGAAAGGCGCCGGGCTTTCGTCGAAACGTATCGTGGGCTTCCGCGGTGATTCCATCTAGACTAAGTTGAACTTTGTCTAGCCCAATCTTTTTGAGATGAACTGCTTTCTTATAATCCAAGTTCCATCCGTTTGAGTCGCTAACAAGATAAAATTTAGAAGGGTCAATTGCTTCTACAAGCTCATCAAACTCTTTCATGATAAGGGGTTCACCACCTGTAATAACAAAATTTGCAAGCCCCATTTCATCAGCCTGACGCGACAGCTCTCTTACATCGTCTAGTTCAAACTTACGTCGGCCAGAGGCTGCCTCCCAGGCGCGCGGGACATAGAATTTATCAATACAACAATGTTCGCAATCCATATTGCACAGATAGTCGTATTGAAATTGAATGATCGCTATGCTTTCGCCATTAGCAATCTTCTCTGGGTACTTTGCCATCTTATCATAAACTGCTGGTTTATATCCCTTTAGCCAGTGTTGACGATCTTTTTCGTCCTTAATCGTGGTGTTTCTCATGTCGAGGGCAACTGTTTTATCGACGGCCTCGTCTAAAGGGTTTCCCTCTAAAGGTGACTGAAACATCTTCATATGTGAATTAGCCATTTTTGTTCTCCTTTGTTCTAACGCCGCCGCGATAGCCGCGGCCATATTCTGTATCTGCGCCGGGGCCAGAACCCTCTATCACCTTCAGCTTACTGATCGGTATAAACCAAATCTTGCCGGTAGGGTCTGTTGCGCGGTACTGAGGATTAATACGGCCGCGGATGTCATCTATAAAGACCTCATCGCCTTCGTTTAGGACAACTGTTGTACCGTTTTTTCCGGGACTTGTGTGTGACTCTACCATGACGCCGAGGTGGTCAATGATCTTATCCCACTTCTTCCAGTTAATCTTGTGCCACACCTCACCGGTTACCTCTGATACAAATTCTTGCTTCTTCGCCATTGTTTATGTTCCTAGTAAATCTACAATGAGATCGTTGGGTGGGTAGGGACGAGCGCGAAAGTCTTCTCTCGCGCCTGTCTCGGGGGTACCAATAAGACGAGTTTCGTGCTCTTCTTTCAAGGACAAGATATATGAGTTGAGGATACTCGACATCGAGCGATCAGTTTTCTTAGAATATTCTTTAAACCAAGACATTGCTTCTTCGTTCAAAGTAAAGGTATGTGGTTTTCTTTTACTCATATTTACTCCCTATGTATATCATACATATGTTTGTTTCCACGTGTAAGTATATACTACTTTCATTAAAAGCACAAAATAAAAATTATTTTATATGTTCGAGGCCGTGATCGCGTAAAATCGCTACTTTTATCTTAGGATCAAAACGATCTCGCAGTTTCTTTGCAACACCATCCGAATAACTAGCCGCCATGATTATAACTGCATCAACGGGCTCTACATTTAAAGTATCCGGTGGGAAGATAGGTAGATGGGTGGCCGGCGTATACTTGCCCTGTTTGAAGGGGGCAGAGTCCACGACATACTCGACTTTGTCTTGGAGACCCAGGAGAGACAAAACAGCAAGAGCCTGATGGCCGGCGCCCCACACAGCCACTCTATCAAATTGTTTAACATAAGTGTCTATCTCTTCTTGTAGCTTCTGGCGCTGAGTATCAAAACTGCTAACATCGGTCTTTTGTCTCTTCCTTACAGTGGCCGAAATAATATAATCATACCAAACTTCTTCGCATTCTAATACCTCGAAGCCATTCTTTTCTAGAACGTAGGTAAGAGTGTCTTTGGTAAAATAGAAAAGATGGTCTCCGATAAACTCTGTGAAGAGATTACTTTTCAAGATCATATCAAAATTTGGTACCTCTACGAGCCCGATGCCCCCGTCAGTTAAATTAAGTGACAGGGATTGCAACAAAGCGTTTGGGTGTGGAACATGTTCAAAAAAGTTAAGTATGAAAAACGCATCAAAAGGAGCGTTACGCAGCCGGTACCCAAACTGACTAATATAATCTTTCTCAACGTTCAATCCCGCATCTTGGCATGCCTGGACCGATTCCTCTCCGTATTCGATGCCATATGCATCGACGCCCTGCTCTTGCATTAAAGAGAGGTATTCACCCTTCCCTGTGCCAACTTCTAGTACTTTCTTATCTTCGAGAGACCACCTTGCAACAAATTCTTTAAACTGCTTCTCCCTAAAAAGGCGCATTTCTTCTGAAAAGGCTGCAGCCCGAATCACTTCCTTATAATAGGGCACTGGTGAGTTACTCAGTTGCACAAGGCCGCAAGTTTGGCACTGGCGCACATCTAGGTCCACCCCCTCATCTTCTAGTCGTGAGGCAGCAGTAGGGAAATTCTGGGCTGCCTTAGGCATATTTTTAAATTTAAGAACCGATTCTCCAAAGAATCGACCCTCGCAGACGCGACATGCAGCAATTGTCATTATAAAGTCTCCTTAATATTCGAAACCTGTTGGATCAATAGTATCCCAGTTTTTCACGGTCCACTCATACATTCGTTTCAGAGCCTCATCAAAGGGTGTAAACTTATAGTCCGAGATCTCTTTCATCAGAAGAGAGTTATCTCCGCTGTATTCCATATTTAAGCCGGGCTGATCAGCACGTATTTCGATGTCCTTCCCGGAAATATCTCTTATTTTTTCAGCTATAGACTGATAATCATGAGATTCTCCAGTACATACATTATACACTTTATGTTTGGGTTCATTAACCATAAACCACTCGATGGTATTTAGAAGGTCTTCAATGTAAATAAAGTCAAAAAAGACGTTCTGGCGATATGTTATTGATCTATCAAGGGCAGCTTTGCAGCAAGCCAACGAAACAAAGCGGTACCGCCAGTCATCCCACTCGCCCATGACGCCAAATAGCCTTAAGTTATAGATATTCGAGGACTTATGGGCGTACCTTGTCATGATATACTTGGATAAACCATACTGATCAGTAGGAACATGTACATCAAAAAAGGCCTCCGGCATCTTGGGGAACCAGTTTTCTCTCCCAAACTCTGCTCCGGAGCCGAAAAACAGCATTTTTCCAAAGTATTGGCTGCACCGAGCGATGTTAAAAAACATTTTTAGGTTCTGTTCTAACACTAAAAGGCGATTTTTGGTGGTAAATGCCGGGGCTGCATCGTAATTTGCGGTGTGAATAACCACATCAAAATGGCCGTTTTTGAGGCAATTCTCCACTTGCGACGTGTTTAAAAGGTCTAATTCAGAGCGACCGAGGCAAGTGACCTCATATTTGGAGGAAAACCGGCTACGAAAGCTGCGGGCGATGAAGCCGGATCCTCCTGTTACAAGAACCCTAGTCATCTTCTAAGATCCCAATGAACATGTTCTCTTCAAATTCATCGCGATCTAAGAACGGATACATATCTTCCATCGGCCTCGAAGCAAAGCTACCATCTTTCTTCTTATATGCCGCGGTACGTGGAGCCGTCTCTTGTGTGGGCGGCATCTTGACTTCACAAATGGCCGGGCCGCTGTAGTTTAAAACAAGCTTCATTTTCTTTTTTAACTCATCGTGGCTATCAATACAATAATACTTAATTCCATAACAGGCAGCGGTCTTCTTAATGTCGGGGAGCGTACAGCCGCTCTCGGGGCCAGAAGCAACCTGGTGGCCTCCGAAGTGCTTGTTCTGAGTATTGCGAATAGAAACATATCCATCGTTATTCAACACAAAGAATTTAATAGGCAGGTTCTCCCGTCGTACTACCTCCAGTTCCTGAACATTCATAAAGAAACCACCATCCCCATCAATACAAATGGTGTGTTGGCGGCCGCTTGCAATACAGCCTCCCATACTAGCAGCTATGCCAAACCCCATAGGGCCCAGGCCTTCGCTATTAAAGATTCTCATCCCTTCTTTTACTTTAAAGGCCTGCATTGTAACTTCGCTGCACGCCCCAGAAGATCCTGGGATCAGAAGGTCTGTCGGCTTAACCATGTCTGAGAGAACATCAATAAAGACATAGTTGTTAACAAGGCCGCCAGGGGCCCAGTACTCATCCAGGACAACAGGATATTTCGCTTGCCATGCTTTGGCGATATCTAGCCAATCACTATTATCATTATTAATCTGTGACCGGCGGGCGAGAAGTTTTGAAATAAATTCACGAGCATCTGCAGGGACTGGGTATTCTACATCTCCCATCTTGCGGATCTCGAAAGGATCAATATCTACAATCACCTTAACTGCACCCCGTGCAAAATTATGAGGCTGATATGCTGTTTGACCATGATCTAATCTGGCGCCAATGGTAATAATAAGATCTGAATTTTGCTGAGTGAAGTTCGCGCCGCGCTGGCCTGCAATTCCAGGTCGGCCGATGTAGCACTCGTGATCCTCAGCAAAAAGATCGATTGCCTTCCAGGTAGTGAGAACCGGAATTTTAAGAGCATCTACTAGCTCATAAAGCTGCTTTTCACATTTTGAAAGTCTCACCCCATTCCCAACCAAAAGAACCGGGCGAGCTGCGATATTGATTTCGTCTATGATCGCGTCAATGGTTTCCTCTTCAATGCGAGGAGGCTCCAGCGCTGGGGAGTATCCCAAAAGAGCGTTGATATCAATCTCGGCTGCTTGGATATCTAAAGGAATATCAAGCCAAACTGGTCCTGGGCGCCCACTGGTGGCTTCATGGAAAGCTCTTTCAAAGTGATAGCGAATATATTTGGGATCATCGACGACTGCAGCATATTTCGTAATATCTTTAACCAGTTCGGTGGACTGAATCTCTTGGAAACCTATCTGTCTCGTCCGGCGGCCGTTAACCATATCTTTCTTCTGAACTTGTCCAGAGATAATCATTAGCGGCGTTGAATCTAGCCATGCCGCGGCTACAGCCGTGATCGCATTTGTTCCGCCCGGGCCAGTCGTTACGAGCGCCACTCCTAAATTGTTAGTATATTGGGCATATGCCTCTGCGGCAACGCCAGAAGCCTGTTCATGCAAATTGCAGATGTAATTAAGATCCGGGTGGCGACCCAACGAATCCACCAGATGTATACAGCCGCCGCCGGGGATTAGGAAGACGTCCTTAACGCCTCTCTTGGCGACAAAGTCCATCACATAATCGGCTATCTTCTGGGTTGGCTGCGTAAGCGCTCTAACATCAAAGTCGAGGGGGATAACTTCCGCCACCGAGTTGGGCCCGAAAGTCGGCGAGTCCTTTGGCGCCTTTTGCATTGACCCGGGCGCCCTGCGCTTCTTCATCGTTATTTCTTTATCTCTACCAACTCAATATTGCACTTAATGGGCATGTTAGGGGGCGTACGATATCCGTGAAAAGTGTGAAAGCTACTTCCGCCGAGGCCTCCATAGCCTAAAGAGGAAGGAATTAATAAGCTCCTTTTTTCTCCAACTTTCATTGTTAAAAGAGCTTCATCTAAGCCTTTGACAGAATCACCAGTGGTATAAACCTCGTCCGGCGGCGTCGGGCGCCCGATCACCACCTCGATGGGGCCATTAAACGGGTTGTTTTCGTCATAGGTACTATCATAAATCGTATCTTTGTAAGTGTTCGTTTCAGGGTCGTATTCGGAAGTAGTCACCCCGTCGCCGACCCAAATTTCATAATGCATTAAAACCGTATCACCTTCTGTTGGGGTATCTCCGGAGCCCTCCGATAAAACGGTCATTGTGAGACCACTTTCTGTAGTTGTTTCTTTACTCATAAATTTTCATCCTCCTCGGGCAACAGGCCATAAAGATCCTTTATTGCCTCTTGGTATTTTTCTATCTCATCTTTAAGAAGGCGATTTTCTTCTAACAAATCCCTATAGAGGCTCTGATAGTTATTGGTGAACGGTTCAACATCCGCATTATCATAGCCAATCTGGCTTACTGTTTTTTTACTCTTATCTGGCTGACTCATAACTTCTCCTAATTTAGCCAATATTGCAAAACTGTCTTTCGATTCTTGTTCTGTGTAATTGTATCATCTGTGTAGAATGAGTCATTTACAAAGTGAGTAGAAGAAATCTCTTCAACTATTGCGCCGGCCGTTGTTGTAAAGGCATGTCGGACCTGTGGTTTCACAGTTACAACATCACCTGTCTTTAGTATAGTGGTTTCTCCATCCAATGTCAACTCTAATTCTCCAAAAAGAATCAAAAAAGTTTCTTCCTTTTGTAGATGATACTGCTCAGGATGATGTTGCTTTGGAAGGACGGCAATTAATTTCTTGCAATATTCTCGGTTAACTACCGTAACCATGGTGATTCCAAATTCTCTAAACTTATCAATTCCATAATGATGAGAAATTTCAAGCTCAGCCTTTCCCGGAATGACAACATTTCCATCCTTGAACAGACTTCTTACATCTTGAACGATGTCCCACACCTTTTCGCGCAAGTTCGTCGAGCGCGTTGTTGCGAACATCACTGCCTCGTTGGTCTTGTAATCCATGGTGGCAACGAACTCAGTGTATTTAGACATGTCGTTAGCCAGCAGCTGCCCTTCCCCACAGGGGAAGGCGTAAAACACATCGTCGCGAGTCACGCGCTCTCCAGTAGCAATATCCCGTGAAACAAAGACACCACGCTTAAAGCGCCGTAGGTCGGCCAATTCGGTCTTGGAAGCTGCTGGCCTACCCTGGACATCCCCGCACGTCGCGAAAGCCGTTCTTGCTGACGCTAGCCACCTCTGAGCCTGCTCTGGAGTAGCAGAGTATGCATTCAGAGCGTATTGCTCTGTAGGTACTCCCACATGCTTCTCGAAGACTTCGGCGCCCAGTGCTATTGCAAGAGGTACAATATTTGGATCATTCGGGTCTTCGTGAGTGGAATAACCTACTCGCACATTGGGGTATCTTTCTGAGAACAGGCGCAACTGATTAAGTTGAAGATTAGTGGTCTTTGTCGGGTATTCACCAACGCAGTGCATAATAGTTAAGTCCTTCTCGCGGTTTGTGAAAAAGGCAACCACATTATCGATCTCTTTTAGAGTAGAGCCTGCAGTAGATGCGATAATAGGTAAGTCTGTTGCTGCAATCTTATTAAGAAGGGGCCAGTCAGTAAAAGAGCAGCTAGCGATCTTAATGATGGGAAATCCCATTTCTTCTATTCGGTCTACACTATCCTCATCAAAGCCGGTGCACATAGGAATAAATCCCATATTTTCAGCCTCCAGTTTTAGTTTCAAAAATTGAGCATGCGAAAGGCGCGTCTCTGAAAACCTCTTCACATACTTGAGGTCCATCCTATCCCGATAGTCGGGATGAATAAAGGTATCCATGTTCCTAAACTGGAACTTGAGTGCAAAATCAAACTCTGGGAATTTGTTTTTGACGGTTGCAAACTCGCGAATGAGACGGAGCCCATGCTCAACGTCTCCCATATGATTGTTCGCCATCTCAAAAACGAACAGCTTTCTTCTTGTCATTGTGTTTCCCCTACATTGTTATTATAACACACGATCTCACAATGTCCACTTCTTTTTCCAATACGACCGAACTATTTCGTCATAATTGGTGGTATATTGATGTACCTGCCAAGTGCACTGTTCTGCGTGCCATCTATAATAATAGCCCAGACATGCGTCGACGGGATAGATAAAGATACCTCTATCCGCTAGGCCGCACCACATATCATAATCACCGACGCCCACATCCATCAGTCCCGCATCCGAGTGGGCTTCTCGGGCGGACTGAATTTCTGGATATATACTTGTATTATAAACTACAGTGGGTGTATTCACGGGACTACGCGTCATACACTGTTGCTTAAATTCACTCATGCTCTTATAGAGGTGAATCTGTTTGTTAACCTGCATATTGTTCTGGACTCCCACGATGCCACTCTGCATACATTTGATGCGCTCAGGATCGTGGGACATAATTTTCATACATTTGGCAACATAATCTTTATCTAGGTAATCATCGGTCGACACAAAGGTTAGGCAATCAGCATCTGTGTTCTCGAATCCTGCATCGAAGGCTTCCCGGTAAGAGTTCGGGTGAATATTCGGTAGCTGATCTACCTTCAGGTGATCATGCTGTTTTTCTAGTTCTAAGAGATACTCATACGTACCGTCCGTACTTTCGTTGTCGTACGCGTGCACATAATAATCGTCATAACTTTGATTTAACGCGGTATTCATACATTGCTCAATATATTTCATTGAGTTATATGCCGGCACAACCAGTACAATTCTCATTTCCAGTCCTTCGTGTTCATATTTTTGTCGTCAATAAAGAGATCATAGTAGGGCTTCCCCAGGCGCACCTCATGACACTTTACACCCCAGTCCTTAATCTGCTGGTTTGTTAGTTCAGTAAGATCTCTCCCGGAGACACTTCCTCTGGCGGTCCAGTATACGATTGTATGCCCTTCATCGTACAGCTTATTCGCCTTCTCTATATTTTCTTTGATTGGCACCGACAAGGTGTAATCTCTATTCTCCGGAGTATCGCATATAGTTTCATCGATGTCAATAAAAACTATCATAATTCTTTCAACTGTTCCACTCGATGGACATAGGTGTGATTATCGGCTATAAGTTGACGATAATGATCCTTTGTCTCTTTCAGTAGTTTTTCATTCTCCAAATAAGAGTGAATTTGTTCCACCATTTCTCCCGGGGAGTTATACAACGGAAGGTCGGGAAACATATCACTTATTTGTCTTATATTATCACATACAAGAGCACCCGTCAAGCCTAAAGATTTAAAAGTTCTCTCATTTGAGTCGTTGCCCAGTATTCGCTGATAAGAGTCGTGGATGTTTAAGGCTACTTTACTGTTATACAGTACGAGATTCTCTTGTTCATGGGTGAGTCCCTTATTGATAAACACTCCACATTTCAAACCAGTCTTCATAAGCTCATTAAAGTGCTCCATCATAATTTGTTTTTTCTCATTAAACCCGTTATCAGCCCATCCGCCCACGAAACATACATCATACTCATATGCCGGGTCGAGGGTCGGCGTGTAAGATATAGAATCAAAAGCTAAGACAATCTGATTTATTTTCTTCCACTCAGGAAACTGTTGCTGTTGAAGTTGTGGAGTCATGTCCCCCCAGTTCCACAGAACCACGGACTTCATATTGTTCAACTGTTCAATTAGGGGCTTTCCCTTGATTAAAGAAATAAAGTTAGGGTGGGCGCCCCAAGGCATCGGAAAATTAGTAGGCTGTACATACAAATAGACTTTCCGTGCTTGACTAATAGCCCGTGGCATCTCTGCGAAATGTGCAAGCAAGTAATCATTGCACATTATTTCATAGTCGCCAGAGTCGTTTATCTCTTCAATCTTGTCATAACCACATACTTCATATCCTACCTCATGCCACGCCGCGGCAAACCCCTTATAAATTGGTGCCCCGGCGTGGGTCCACGTATCGCGTACATAAATTTTCATAGACGATCTATTTCTTCCAGCACATTTGCCAGTCGAACATGTGATTCGTGATCTTTAATAAATCTCTTATAGCCCTTATTTGCAATAGAATCAATTACTTTGGGGTTTTGAAGGAGGGCTCGCGCTTTTTCATACATCTCAAACGGAGTTTTAAACGCTACAATTTCTTTGTCTATAACATAATGTTCTTCAAGGTGAGGAGTATACTCGGTCAAAAGGAGACTTCGGGCAGCGGGTACTTCAAACATGCGGCCCTTCATCTGCAATGTGGGCGCAAGCCCATTAAAGTTTTTACTGAAGTTTATTCCAATGCGCGCTTCGGCGATGCGCTGCAGCATATCTTTGTGCTCTAGTCCGTGGAAGTGGTCGACCTTGATCCCCCGAGAATGTAAATAATTTAGATAGGCGCCGCGATCTTGGTTTAAATGTCCACAAAACAGAACATCATATTTCTTAGAAACCTTCTGGGGAGGATAATAGTCAATATTAGAATGCCATAATCCCAAAATAATGTTCTCATAATCAGCTTCGGTTTTGAACTTTTCAATATATTCAATTTCAGGTGTGGAGCAGACCGTAAAATGATGGCACGCGTGTTTAGAAAAGTTTTCAAATCGCCACGTATCATCACAAAACCAGTTGAATGTTTTCACCAAGCCACTTTTTGTGTACTTCTCTAGTTCCTCCCAAGGCTCATGAGGAGCTATACGAGGATCATAGGTTAAACAACAGAAAATTAAATCCGGTTTAAAGCTGTCTACTACTTTAGTAAAGCTACGCTCTACTGGATTGACCGTATCATAGAAATATACCTCATGACCCAGATCCTGAAATGGTTCGTAAAGGTTCCACGTTGCGCCATCTAACCAAGTCTCTTTGCCGTTTGTTAAGGTTTTATTAACTGTAAGTAAGATTTTCATTTGGCCATACAACCCAAAACTTTATTCGGTATGTCCTCTCGTTTTTGTCTCATGAGGCTAATCAATGGAAGTCCTTTGAGAGCAAACCAGGTTTCTTGTGTAGCACCCACAAGACGATTGGTTATGACTTTCATTCCCATCATTCGGCTTTCGACTACAATTCTAGATAAAGTTTCGGGAGTTTGTGGCAAGAATAACAACGTTTCGTTAGTGCTCAATTGTTGCAAGAATATTTTATAATCATTACTCGCGCACAAATCGTAGGGAATCCCCTTCAGTTTACAATAACTCACAGCTTCTCTGGTGTTCTTGTGGGGAATAGGAGAATTTAAGATGGAGTAGCCCGGATTTTTAGGCACTTCGGCAATTGCCTCAAATAAATCAAGAGAAGCCTCATCCCAGAGGTTTCCACCGACGCTTTCAATATTATCAAGGTGTAAATTTCTTTTAATGATCGAGGCGTGAAAATCACTTTGACAAAAAATCCGATTTGCTCGGGAATAAAAATCTACGTTAACTAAATCAGAGGGGGGGGCCGTAAACTGATCATAAACCGCGGGGTTTCGAAATTTGAGATATTTGTGATCATGTTCATAAATCACATAATTTTTACTTTTAAGAGCCTCTTTGGAGGCTTCACACAGAGCCACAAAGTTGGCCACTATAAAAAGCTTGGCCGGAATCTTATTAATATAGGAGGGAGTGGCTGCTTGACTTTTAATAGTCTTAACAAGCTGCCCCTTAGCGCGCAAGAGCTCTATGAGCTCCTGATTGTTTAGCTCGCCGCCACCGAGAACCTCGTCGACAAAAACATCAGCTATGAATACAATCATTTCTAATCATGGACTTCTAAATCTAGTCCATCTAGCCAACTTTCTACATTGAATTCTTCTTCATTTACCAGATGAGAAACAAACTCAGCGTATTTATCCTCCTCCTTAAAGTTCTTAAGGATATGGTTTCTAAGGGATTTGGCTTGATTTTTAAAATGAACCTTTTTCTTTACGATATCTCTCACAGCGCGCTTATATGAAGCCTTTTTAGCAAAGGCCCACATTGAATCAGGCTGTACGACACCCTCCCAGTGAGCCTCTGGCTGCACATTTTTGATATCATAGTCCACACGAGAAACACGAGGTACCTGTTTCCCTTTTTTGTTCGGAGTGCAGATAAAATCCATTTGGCCACTCCAAGTAACTGTGACAAGGGGGAGGCCATTATAGGCTGCCTCAAAAAGCGGGAGGCCAAAACCTTCGCCATGGCCAATATTGATAAGAGCAACCATAGAGGGATGTTGGTAAAGCCATGTAAGCTGTTCTTCCGAAAGTCCCCCGTGCAAGAGGTAGAGCTTACATTTCTTATCGGGGAAATCTGAAATAAGCCGAGTAAGCCGTTTGCTCGTTAATGTCCGATCCAGAATACTTTCATTAGCTGTGTTTGTTTTAAGAACTAGGCCGACATCTTCATCATCGTGGAATTCATCAAGGAACCATCGTACGGTGTTTTCAATATTCTTTCGGGGGCCCCACTGAGAGATACACAAGAAGTTCTTTGTGGTTTCGAATGGAATGTCTAGGCCGTCGGGATCGGGCTCCGTAGTCTTGTAGGGATAGTTAACATATTCGACGGGTTTGTTAACCCGGAAGTTTTCCAGTCCTTGCTCAGGGAAATCATAAGAGGTCTGCTCTATAACTCTTTTAGAATGACCAGAAATCGTAATAACCTTGTCTACTACACCGTTAATCTTCTCAATCCAGTGAGGAGCTATCTTTGTGGTTTCAATACCAGCAGTGTAACCAATATCAGTCACGGCAATTTTTTCAAATTCATTAGGTATGGTAACCTGCAAAGAAAGATCAAAGGCCGGCGGCTGTCCCTGCTGTTGACAGGTTTGGATGTACTGTGTCGTTTTTAGAATAGTTGAATCCAACCACTCACGTTCTGGTGTGTTGGCGGGAATCATGCCAGTCTTACCCCAAGCAATATTTAATAGATAGATATCAAATATGTCCGTCCGGGACTGAAGGGCTCGAATGGCAAATCTTGCCTGTTCCCCATATCCGGACCTTGACAGAGCCGGCGCTTTTACTAATATTCGTTTTTTCATCAGAAAACCTTTGCCTCGTATGCTACATACCCTTCGCGTGTGTCCCACGACCCCTTCTTCTCGTAGATGTCGCCTAACAAATCATCCCAGGTTGTAACAAAATTATCAAAATTAAAACTCTCTAGCACGTACTCCCGTGCCAAGCGCCCAATTTCGGCGCGCTCTTCAGAAGACTTGTTGTATATTTCCAACATAGCCTTAACAACGACTTCCTCTGACAATCTGTCCTCATAAATGTAGGGAACAGTTTGCGACCCGATAATGGCCCTTGATACTGGCTCAATTCCGACGCCGAAAACATTTTTTCCGTCACTAATTTGATCTTTCATACCGCCAGTTAAAGTAACAATAATTGGCTTTTCGCAAGCCATAGACTCAAGAGTGGCCAGACCAAAGCCTTCCGCATCTGATATGTTGATCGTGCAGTCTATCATGTTGTAAATGAGAGCAAGATCTGGGGCCTCCACCTTTGCCTGGGAAAAGAGAACCTCTCCATTCGTTAGTCCCAGTTCTGCAATAATAGCTTCAAGATCCTGGCCATTATGGTCTTTGGGGTCTGTATGCATGATTAGAGCAGCCTTATCGTGGCCCACCTCATCTAAAAACTTTTTGAACCAGTAAATAAGGCTCCCCGACTGTTTTCTTCGAGCATTCCTGTTATTCCAAAAGAAATAAAACTTTTTATCCGAATCGGGACCCAATCGGTCTTTCCTAAACTGGGCAACATCTACCTCGGGGAGTTCATATCTTTTAAATATGTCTGTGTTGACGGCATGGGGCACATAAGAAGAGTCCACCTCTGGCGCCACCGTCTGCACTACATCATAGGTTAGTCGAGAAATACAGGCAACATGATCGTTAGATAGATAAAAGGGCCTGTTATACTTAGGGTAGGGATAATTGTCCCACACGTGATAATATACCATGGGGACCTGGGCCCTCACTTCATTTTCAATTTCCCACAGCCATCCATAAAAACGGGGATCCGTCATAAACCACAAAATATCTGGTTTCTGCTGTGTGATCATGGCACGCACTTGATCTTGGGAACCATAACCATCCACAGGCCATATAATCCAGTCTTCCCCCCATTGTTCAGTCTTCTGGGGGTTATGCTCCGGGTGGGTTATGGCCCCACCAAATGATACAAACTGATACTTTCCAGTTTTTAGAAGGCCTTCGATTACATAACGTGTTTGTGTGCCGACTCCCGAAGGCGAGAGGGGGTGATCACTAATTGTAAACACCTTAATTTTATCTGACATCTATTTTTTCCTATCTGCAATGCTCCGTTTTATACAGGCCGCATCGGTATGGTTTCTCGCAAGACAATCGATTCTTAATAAAGAAGCGTTTAGAGATATTATAGATTGCTTGGTAGAGAAGTTTAAGGGCGTTTTCCGTTTTTTTCGGTCCGCTCGATACTCTAAATATCTCCACTCGATCTTTTTTAGCCGTTCTTTTTAACAATGCAAAGTGAGTTTCAACCTTTTCAGGATCAATTTTATGCTTCTGACAGAAGAAATGTTTATACAACGTGAGTTGATAGGTAACAATCTTTTTGTTCTTTCGTCGAGAGTCCCATCCCCATGAGCAAGTCTTCCAATCAAAGAGGTGGTAGGTGTCCCCCACTTTCACAACAGCATCCACAAAGCCTTTGAAGTTAATGTTAAAATTTTCTATGGGTACATAAAGTAGTTCCTCTGATGAAAAGACTTCGTACTCTCCAAAATAGTCTTTTAGGGCGGTGTCAATCTCTTTAAGAATTTCAGGCCCCGCAGTACGCATTTGTTCAACATTGGTCGCGCTGAAGTCGACGTTCTTTCGGACCAGATCCTGAATTTGCTTATTAAACCCAATTTGGAACAATTCGACGTCGTTTATGTCTTCTTTTAGGAGCTTCTTTTCGCACACATCGTGCATAGCTGTCCCGAAGGCCGTGTGTTCGTTGCCTTCAAACTTAGCAACCTTTTCAATCCAGGTTTTCTTGTGATAGTATGGACACGTAGACCAATCTTTTAATTCTGAATATGATATATGTTCTCTTTTAGCCATCAATTATTTCTTCAATCTTTTCATATAATACTGGACTTATCTGCTGCACTTTTTGAGGGGAATCTAAATAAAACTTTTCGACACCATTAGCAAAATATTCTTGAACCGACGTGGCGCCGTAGGGAGATACAAAAAGTCCTCCCGTTAAGTTAAGAAGCGTAGGGTACCCTACCTCGTTTGCTAAAAAATTATCAAACTTTTGATTGTACTCCGTATAATCATATAATAGCGGATTGATATAAAACCCCTCCGCCTCCAGGATTGACCGTAGTCGCCGGCGCTTCCCTAAAAATTCATTAATAAGCTCGTCGTCATAAATTTGGAATCCATGTTGGGGTTCCAAAGAATGGGCAACTTCATGAACAAAATTTTCTATCATATCAAAACTGGTTGGCTCGTCGGCCGAGATATAAACGGCGCCATGGGCATATGCTGCATTCTTGTTGTTTAATTCTTTAAAGGTCCCGATGTAGACCGCTTCGATGGCCCCCAATAATGAGGCCGGTACAATGTCTTCCACTTGTGCACAAAATGTAGGGAGGTCTATGGAGTCTGAGACATCCGATAACAAAAAAACCGGAATGTTATAGATGTAGTATTCCACTACTTATCGCCTACATAAGTCTTCTCAATATCGTCCAATGCTTGTTCGTACCCGCGCAGATAGTTTTCTTCTGCTACTGGCAGCAAGAACTCAGGAAAATCGGTACTAAAAACATCTACCACCATCTCGACAGTAACTTCATCGCCCTCGGGTTGTAACTTCTCCCCTACATACTCGACGATTAACTGTTTTAGCGCCGTATCTTTAGCTACTGGAATAACCAGCGCAGGGTTCTTTTCTACTTTTTTCATTTTTGTCTCACAGATTCTGTGCGGCGAAGGTGGCGACCTTAGATCTCTCGCCCTTGTGTAAGGTAACGTGCGAGGCCAGCTCAAACTTTTTGAACTTCTCTACGGCATGCGTTAACCCATTGGAGGTAGCATCGATATAAACATTATCAATTTGTTCTACGTCACCGGTCAACACGATTTTAGTACCTTCTCCCACTCTTGTTATTATAGTCTTTAATTCGTGAGTTGTCAAGTTTTGTGCTTCATCTATTATGATAAAAGCGTTTGAGATTGAGCGTCCACGAATATAAGTCAATGCTTCTATCTCTATTGTACCCTTTTGCATATAAATGTCAAGGGTTATTTTATCATTTCCCATTAAAAACTGCAAGTTATCTTGGATTGGCATTAACCATGGGGTCATTTTCTCTTCCAGGCTCCCCGGCAGGAAACCAATGTCCTTTCCTAGGGGCTGTACAGGCCGTGAGACGATTACGCGCGTGTATTCTTGTGTGGTCTCGTCTATGGTCTGTTCTAGGCCTGCAGCGATGGCACAGATCGTCTTACCGCTACCTGCTTTGCCAATAACTGTGACAATTTGTACAGCAGGGTCCATCAGAGCATCCATAAGAAACTGTTGTTCTTTATTTCGTGGTTTAATTCCCCAGATCTTATTGCTTTTTAATAGCTGTCGCAAAGGCATTGCTTCACTAATATATCGACCCAAGGCTGTTTTCTTTTCGTTAGAACTAGAAACCATCATTACATACTGATTGGGAAAAAGTCCTTTATTTTCTAAATAAACGCTTTGCTTTTCATAAAATCGATCGATAGTCTGGTCGTCCACCAATATTGTTGTATAGCCTTCGAAGATATTTTCGCTATGTGTAACAATTTGATTATTCTGGAAATCTTCAGATGTAAGGCCCACCGCATCCGCGATGACCCGCATATTAATATCGCGGGAGACCAAAATCACCTTGCGAGTATTTTCTCTTTGGGCCTTAAGTGCTGTTGCAATGATCAAATGATCAGGTATTTTAATATCAAGGTCAGGCGGCAGATCTTCTGGGGTTACGCCGGCGCCACTAATAGACTTAATTATTCCCAATCCTTTTCGTATGCGAACTCCCTTATCAAGTGAGCCCGAGGCACGCAGTTCGTCCCAAATACGAATAATTTTGCGAGCTTGGAATCCTACTGCATCTTGTCGCTTCTTATGCTTATCAATTTCCTCAAATACTTTTAGAGGCACATGGATATCATTATTTTCAAAAGCATAAATGCATTCAGCATTCGTTAGGTATACGCTGGTATCCAGCACATAAGTTTTTTTACGACTCATAGGGGCCCTTGCTTTACACTAAGTAGGGACGCTGGGCTAATAATCACTCTTCTTCGAAACGTCCCCTGCTACAATGATGTCCACTCGGGAAGGAGTAAGGTCGACTCCATCAAACCCAGGCACAGTCAGAGAGGGGGCAATAACCCCCGAATCATTAACTAATGTAGAAGAACTTTGAATTTTGCCGCCACCGACTCCCCACAGCAAACCAATGCCTAGTTCTTCGCAGACGTCCATCTCTGGAGTGTTATCATTTTTGCGGTCTCCGCCATTAGCAAAATAGTCCGGCTTAATCCGGCGAAGGGCCTCGCACACCGTATTGTCATTATCTACTACATATGTAGTGGTTTCCACACAAGTAAACCCTTCTATGATTTCACACCTTTCTTTAAAGGGCATAAAAATATAACCCTTTTTGCGCATAAGCCATTTATCTGAATTTACAATTACAATGACCCGACCAAAGCCGGCAGCTTCGCGCATCAGGCGTAGATGTCCTATATGTACCGGGTCGAAGCCGCCCGAGACGCAAACAGTGGTATAAGGAGTGGCGGGGAGATTATCCATTAGTCTCCTCCGGGGGGGTAGGGGCCGCTGCTTGGTCCGAAAGAAAGTTCCTTTCGATAGAATCCATGGCTTCTTCTGCCGCGGCTAAATCAGATGTTGCTTTAATTAAGACTGCTACTAAATCAGGATGATCTCCAATTGCCACAGGATTATGTAAATAAAGATCTATGGTAGCAAGAGCATTTTGTCTCTGAGAATCAAAATGGGCTATAACTGCCTTTAGTAACTGGGATGCTAATCGAGTTGTGTGGTCTGTCATTGTTCTTCCTTTTGTAAGTATACTACATTTTCTTCTTGTTTAAAACTTTTTATTTCATCGACTATTTCTTCTATCTCTTCCACTTCCCATGGCATAGGAATTAGTCCGTGAAAGGACATTCCCACCTCTAAGTAATTTAATCTAGCCTGGGCGCGCCTATAGGTTTCTATCTGATCATTTTTTACACGCATGATCGCCCATAAACTGATAATATTAAATATTATACCCATTGCAGCAATTAAAAATATTAGTTCGATAGTCATACAAAAAATTTGGTGCCGGCACCATGATTCGAACACGGGACCTGCGGGTTACAAAACCGCTGCTCTGCCATCTGAGCTATGCCGGCCTTAGGGATCACTAAATAAGTCATTGGTAATATAGGTTACAATCACTGGATATCCTTCAAAATCTCCAGGAATGGTCTTTCTTATAAGTTGTGCTTTTTCTTTGCAATCAGCGTGAACATATAAAGTGGGGCCCAAGGTTCCTCTCCGGAAGTCGTAGTCCCATTCGGGGTCAAATTGTATGGCTGCTTTTAAAATTATCTCATCGCGAATCATTGGACTCAGTCTTTCGGCGTCGTCGAACTTTTTTGTGGAGCTTCTCAAACAAAAGCTTCTTCCACAAAGTGCCCTCCACCTCTTCTTCAGACATCCCTAAAGCATACAAACCGGCTAAAATTAAACGTATTTCTCGGTTAGAAAGATAAACAGTTTTTAAAAAAGCGGGGATTTTCTTTCTATGGTCGTCTGACATCTTGATATGGCCCTTCAGTTGTATTAATTAGTTTGCCACTAAAGATAAAGGCCGCGGCACTCGATATTGTTTGGTGGCTTCATATAACATTAAGTTAGCTGCCTGAGCTGTATTCAAACAATATCCTACTCCTGGCATTTCTATATATACTACATCAGAATTGGAAATTATTTCAGAGGGAACTCCGGATTCTTCGTTACCCACCACCAAGCAAACGTGGCTATCAAAACTGAAAGAGTAAGAAGAAAGGGGTCTTGCGCCTTGCACCAATTCAGCAGCAACAATTTGAATTCCTTCACTTTTTGCATGCTCCACGAAATCTCGTGGTGTTGCAAACCGTATAATTTCCACATAATCTATTAAGCTTCCGGAAGAGGCTTTTATACGGCTGCGTTCAGGAACGTGTCCAACCACATAAAGCCGTTCTGCACCAAAGCAAGCAGCACTCCTAACCAAATACCCAAGATTATCGTCGACGCGGAAATTGATAGCGCAGAGACTAATCGGATACTTCTTGGCATTCTTAAGTTTGGAATCATATCTCTGACGCCTAGTTCTTGTTCTCATGAAAAACCGACTCTGGAATCAAATCCACTACAAAATATTTGCCCTTGCGCTGGATTATTTTGGATTCTTTAAACATCTCTTCAGAGGGCGGTTGATTGTTACGTTGGTCCCAGTATTCTTTAATGTTTTTTAGATGTTGGTTGGCTTTTGTACGCGTATCATAAGCAACGTCGCCCAGCAAGCAGTAGCCTTTGGGGATTGTGGGTGTTGAACTCACCTTTTTCTACCTTTCTTTTTCTTGGTTTTACGTTGAGGCGGCGCTTTCGCCGGATCTAAACGCGTTTTAACGGCAAAGTAAGAATTGTTAGCGGGGCTCATCCAATGAACCTTCACTTGTAAGTCTTCTTCTAGTAAAAGCTCGTTGCGCTTTTCATCAGCTTTTGCAAATGTGGAAAACTTTCCAACAATGCGCCAAGAGGGGCCTTCGCGGTGTTCGGTATCGCTCATTTTGTTTCCTTCCATAAAAATGTGCCAGCTTGGGGCCAATAAAATATTTGACCCGTATCTACTACTTGTAGTTTATAGACTGTGATAGATTTGTCAAGTACTAATGCAATAAATTTTCGGTTGTGACCATGAGCATCTTTTTTAGCAGTATCTACACAAACCACAAGATCTCCTATCGATGCCTGTTTTCTAGTCCGTTCTTGTCCCAACCGCCCATGGTCCACTTTTGATTCATTAAATGGTTAATCATGTTGTAGTGCAAAAAGCCTAATGCATGGCCTAGTTCGTGCTCCAACACTGTTTTGAGCAAGTCTGCTCTTAGATATATCGTCGCCCATTTTATTTCATTAGTATCATTATCTACATAGAAATGTGTTTGAGCTAGCGATGAATCTTCCATTTTTATTTCCTGTGCTACTAAGTGAATAGTTATATACCCCGTGGGGGACTCGCTCGCACATTTGTTAAGAGGATCATGTTTATATTGAGTGGTATAAAATTTATACCCCAATCTTTCCCAAAATGAAACTGCAGTGCGAATTTGTACATGACTAATGGGCGCATACTCACAAACTATCACAGTAGGCGTTAACTTCCAGCTTCCAACTTGCGGAGGTCGATTGTCGACCAGCGGCACTCGTTCAAAATTTCCTATGTAATCCCCAGCGCTTCCCGGGGATGAGAGTGAGCAAATTCCAAAAACAGCACAAACAACGACACAAAGTATCAGTCTTAAAATATTACTCATATAATATTTAGTTAAAATATCCAGTTTTATAGTAAACAATGCCCAAAACACGGGGAGAATCTTTACTTTCCGGTACAAAGAGGGTTAAAACCTTATCTAAATCGTCATCCGGGCGCCATATAAGTTGTAGGGTGCTTGTTCTCTCGTCCCATATCCAATCGAATTCATTACCTAAATTTCTTTCGTAGGACTCATAACAGTTATAAGCATACTGTGTCATCGCCGCGATCAGATTATCGTGCACCGCGTGGCCCGAATTAAGAATAATCTCGCGTCCACAAATAGAAAAGAATTGTTCACCGTCGAGATCATGCTCGATGGCTAGACTGACATATCCACTTATTAATTCAGTTTCAAGATTTTCAGTACACCAAAACAGAGCCGGCGATAATAGCTCTTGACTACTCCACCAACATTGCATGGTGGCATATACTTCGCCATATTCTTGCTGTCTTATATCTTCTTCAGTTAAACTATTAGAGCAAGAACATAGCAATATTAGAAGTATTAATAATCTATGCATCCTTATATTAATTATATTATATAATATATTTGTAGGTAACAAATAAAAATTTAATTGGTGGAGGTGCGCGGAATCGAACCGCGGTCCGGAGATTACCATTGCAGGTTTTAACCCCCGTCGAAACCAGAACCACCCCCATTTAGTAGTTGACAAAGAACTCAGAATGAGTTATTATAAGTCAATGTCGTATTCTTCTCTTATTCTATACTTTCTCTTCAAGCCCTTAAAGGTGTGTTCATTAATTCCTAATATCCTACATGCTTCCTTGTTGGTGCTGCTAATGCTAATGACTGCATTATATAGTGCTTCTTTGGTTATGTCAACCACTTTTGACCATAAGTTAAAGCCGTATAATTTTCCATTAGTTAGCCGGCTAGAGCATTCTAGCTTGAGGCCTATGACTTCTTCCAGGGTTAGTGCAGAGAGCATTACTTCAAATGCCTCGCTAGATTTGTTTTCTTTTCTCAACTTACGTGAGAAGGATAAATCGTTGCAAAAACCCCGGGAATCTGATTTCCTGGGTTTCATCTATAATAAATTTTTAATAATATCGTCTAAGTTTAGGTGTTTTAAAACTTCTTGCAGTTCGATCTCGGCCTCTTCTTCGGCCTCTTCACCACCAAGCTCGCCCTCTACGTCGTCGCCTCCTAAATTAGCTTCGGCATCTGCAGCGATCGCTGGTTCTTCTACGGTGGCCTCTAGGTCGCTCTCAAACTTATCAAAATATAAGGCTAAATTCTTAATAAGATACTCTTCGAACATGTTTAGATCTTCTGGGTTGTCCAGATCATCGTACGCTCGAAGGATGACTTTCGAAATGGTTTGGAAATCAGTATACGCCTTATTGCGCCCTGTTTTGTCTGCGCCAGTAATAGCAAACTCTTCTTTTTCGACCTCTCCATCATCTTTAACGACTTCTTTTTCTTCTACATCGATAAAGTCCGGGTCATCTTCCGGTGAATCTACATCAATATTAATGTCTTCTGCGAGAGCGCCGCCGATTTCCTCAGAGGCTTCTATTTCTGTGTCGTCTGCTGCTTTACGTGATTCTTCCGGCGCTAGCGCTTTTTCTACAGCCACCAAAATATGGTTTCTATAAGATTCGCGCTGCTCTTTGTTCGTAGTGAGGGATTTATATCCCTTTTCAAGAACTGAAAGAATGTTAGAATTTTTGAGGAGATCCTCAAGCATATTAATTCCTGTGCTAGCATGTTTGGCTGTTGTGGTTACAGCAGCCTGCGCCTCGGCTAAAAGCGGCCGCAGAATGCTCCGAAGTATTTCTTCTTCTTTAAGTACGCCGACACGCCTGTGTGTACGCCGACTTTTTATTACTTGAATTGCCCGTCGGACATTTTCTCTAAGTTGCATTTCAGTTGCGAATTCTTTACGATCAATCATGTTTTCAGCCCACCGATATTCCTAGTAAATAGTCCATTACTTCAGTAACTAACTCATTCTCTTCATCATCATCTGAAGGATTGTCCCCCATAGGGCCAGCATAACCCCCTGCAGCCCCGGCGCCCGAAGTTTCTTCTAGGTTTCTTTCGCCTAATAATACTAGGATATCATTAATTTCTTGGTCTTTTAAGGACGCCGGCAACCCAGCAATAAATAGTTCTTCGGGGGTTTGTCCTGTTTTCTCAAGAATGCGAGCTGCCTCTTCCTCATCGGCCCACAGAGCCCCGCGCATCTGTGTCCCGGATATCCCACCAGCTTGTGGTGGAACAGGCAAAATATTAACACCTACATCAGCCCGTCGCTCGTTCGCCCGGGCATAGCGTCCATCAAAAATATCTTTCTCTCCCAGTACCAAATTAAGTATATCGCCCTCTTGGGCCTCTTTGTCAAGATAGTCATAAACGGAGCGCACCGGCGATATTTCTCCAATCCGAATTTCTACATCTCCAGGAAGATAGGGTTTATACATCTCCCACATAGCTTTAGATTGGTCGGCGGTGACACCTTCATGTGGTCTAGGTGAAATATAAACAATAAGTTTATTAACATTAGGCTTATTTAGGATTTCTTTGGCAACATCAAAGTGGCCCGCATGCGGGGGCTTAAATTTCCCGGGGTATAGAGCGATACTTTGTCCCTTTTGCTCGGTCAGTGATTGTTTAGAACGGTCTCCATGAGTTGAAGCGAGCCCTTGAACAATAAAGTCTCCCGTGAGCTTCACCAAAAATTCTTCCATTCCTCTTAAAACGACCCCCTCGTGGGCGCTCACACTTCCTGCTTGACTTGTAAGCGCATTTTTAACTGCTTGCCCAAGAAGCCGCGTACCATGATAAAATATACCACCATTAATCGCGTCTTTTACATCATCTTGAGATTGAAGGTATTCACTGAGAGGGATCCCTCCTTCCTCTGCGCTGCGCAAGACAGCCATATATATGTCTTTGCTGAGAGCTCCCACACTTTTGCCATCAGCTCTTGTAACTTTGCGTGTTTGGGGATGTTCGACCATTCCTAGCCACTCGCGCAAGGTATTGGTCGCGACCCCATCAGGAGTGATTTGAACCGAAACGGGAGTATCTAACACAGCATCCAGGTCTAATTCCACTTCTGGGTCAAACTCGACCGGGACGTCTCCGTAAACTTCAAACCCATAGGCTTTAGCAATAGGTTGCACTTTTTCGATGAGGCTACTTAAAGCCTCTTTATTATAAGAAATTTCAATTCCCCCCGCTTTAGTTGCTTTGCCTGTGTTGGGGTCGACCGGTCGCTCAAGTCCGGGACGATCCATTGAGGTGCCTTTGCGAATAGCATGCAGCTGCGCCTTTTTCTCATAAAACTGATTAATGCCATGAATGGCTAGAATGTTTTGATCATATTCTTGAACATTAGATTTTCCTTCAATATACTCAGTATTAAAGTATTTAGTGGGATCGTCCCACATTCCTAGCTCTTTAAGCTCGCTCTCAATTTCAGGGATAGCAGCGTTAAAAATTTTAAGGAGCTTTACAATAGCCTGGGTCATCCCATGCTCTGTGCCCCATTTTTTTAGTGCGGACTCGGCATCAAAGCCAACAACCGAATCGATCTGGCTTGTGCCCCGATCCATTCGAAATTCTTTTTGACCATCTTCGCTGGTGGTAAGTTTAAAACTAGTGTTGATACCGTCCCATTTAACACTCCCTGCAATCTCTTGATTTTGAAGTCGAACCACCGCATCATTGATATAATCAATTAAATCCTGTCCAGTTTTAACTTTGTCTACATCAAAAGGGTGCGCCATATGGCCCGGGGTGCCCATTAGCCTAC